>Ga0308009_10000082_pt1 | contig 92107 bp, 89 predicted proteins | sample Neamet127_FD_203134 | JGI IMG/M metagenome (GOLD analysis project Ga0308009, IMG submission 203134) | Marine microbial communities from water near the shore, Antarctic Ocean - #127 | ecosystem: Environmental > Aquatic > Marine > Unclassified | place: Southern Ocean | collected 2014-07-24 | reverse complement strand
GCCGGGGTCTCGCTCGAACTCGCCTTCGGCTCAAACAATCGCGATCCCTGATCCGTCTGGACCTCCGCTCCTCGGCGCATACAGAAGGGTGGGGATGGAATCGGGAGCGGATTCGGGTACGGGATCGACCTCGCCTCCCCGAGTGCGTATTTGCATTCTTTTCCCCCCACCCGTCGGGCTGGGCCGAGGAGCGCAGCCGAAAGTGGATCAGGACGGGCGATTGTCTGAGCGAAGCGAGTTCGAGCCCGGCCCCACTTTCGGCGAGCACCGCAGGTTGCCCGTAGCGAAGCGAAGGGACCCAGACCATCGGGTCGCCTTTTCTTTGGTGACTTTCTTTTGGCGAAGCAAAAGAAAGTTACTTGCCGCCGGGCAACCCCCGGCTTGCTGGCAAGCCTTGAACAAACGAAGCAAAGAAGGCTTCGACAGGCGAGGCCAATCGGCGGTGGTGAACCAGCATGGATCCCGGATCAGGTCCGGGATGACAAATATTCGCTATAAATTCAATAGCTGCCCACGCCCATCCACCAAGGGCTGGAGCCCGAAAACACTACAACCCCGAATCACTCCCCCCAGGGCAGCATCAAGGTGACGATGGACAGCTTGGCGAACTCCGGAAGGAACTCGTCGATGATGCGCTGGGGTTCGGGGCAGAGTGTGCTGTCGGTGATCACGCCGAACTGCACGCCGCCGCCGTAGCTCAGGATGGACACGCCCAGGCCGACGTCGCCGGACTGCGGCACCCAGAACATGCTTTGCTCCAGCGTGGCGCCGCAGAACTTGAGTTTTTCGCGCGGACCCGGCACGTTGGTCATCACCGCCGTGGTTTTTTTGGAGAACAGGTTCAGCATGGCGTCCTGCGCCGGCTTGATCAGCAGACCGGCGATCGCCAGCAGGCTGAAGGCCAGCAGCGGCTGGTAGCTGCCCTTGAGCGCGGCCATGCGGCGCCGCACCTCATACACGCGTTCGATCGGGTTGTCGACGCCGATGGGCAGCACCAGCGGCACCAGGCCGAAGCGGTTGCCCAGCTTGTAGGCCTGTTCCATGGGCCGCAGGTTCACCGGCACCATGGCCCGGATCTCCTGGCCCTTCACGTCGTCGCCGTGCGACTTGAGGTATTCGCCGATGGCGCCGGCCACGCAACTGAGCAGCACGTCGTTGATCGAGCAGTTCAGCGCCTTGCCGATAGCCTTGACCTCGTCCAGCGGAATCGGCTGGCACCAGGCGACTTTTTTGGTCGTGCCCGGTTTGCCTTTCAGGCGCGTCTTTGAATCGTCGGGCATCAGGGCCAGCGCGGCGCCGTCCTTGAGCACCTGCAACATCACCTTGGCCATGTCCATCGAGCCGGCCATGCCTTTTTGCGGATCGCTGAGCAGGTGCAGCGAGCGCACCGCACCTTCGCCGGCCGCGCCCAGCGCCTTGACCGTCAGGTCGGTAAACGGTTTGAGCAGGGCGTCGGCAATCCAGTCTTCGGCGCCGCCACCGGTTTCCTTCTTGCGCCGCTCGGGCGGCGCGGCGCCGCCATCGACCAGCGACATGGTCACCGAGATCAGCGCGATGCCGTCGGCGATGCAGTGGTGGATGCGCACAATCATGGCGCTGCCCTTCACGCCATCCGGCCCGGTGTAGTCCTCGACCAGGTGGATCTGCCACAGCGGGCGTTTGCGGTCCAGCGGCTGCATCGCGAGTTCGGCGACGCGGTCCTGCAGCACTTCCTGCTCCTTGCCTTTGGCGGACTTGGGCAGCTTTTCGGCGATGACGTGGTTTTTCACGTCGAAATAGCGGTCGTTGACCCAGGTCGCGCCGGCGGCGTCTTCCATCACGCGCTGGCGAAAACGCGCGTATTTGAGCAGGCTGCTTTCCATGCGTTCACACACCGCGGCATGGCTGACACCCGGCGTGAGCTGCCAGACGCCGACGATCATCATCAGGTTGGACGGGGTGTCCATGCGCAGCCAGGCGGTGTCCACCTTGCTCATGCGTTCGCCCGACAGGCCCAGCGTGCCCGAGACCGCGCGTGTCACGTTTTTTTGTACATTTTTCGCGACTTTTTTGCCCGCTGCCTGGGCCGAAACGCGTGTGACCATGAAAACTCCAGATAAAAATCAAAGGCGCCGAGGCCATTTTTCGCAGGGCCGCCCCAAGAAAAATGCGCCCCCTCGGGGGGCAGCGCAGTACACGCAGTGACAAGCGTGGGGGCAAAGGTCTATTCTGCGGGTAACGGTGTGGCTAAGATACCGGGCAGTTACCCCAATTCATGGGGTTCCATCCACCACGGAGCACCTTCATGTCAGACCTCAAAGCCGCTTTCGACAAGGCCATGGCCGATTCCAAGAACCTGAGCGAGCGTCCCGACAACGCGACCCTGCTGCAGATCTACGCGCTGTACAAACAGGGCAGCAGCGGCGACAACAACGACAAAAAGCCCGGCTTCAGCGACATGGTGGCGCGCGCCAAGTGGGACGCCTGGAACAAGCTCAAGGGCACCTCGCAGGAAGACGCGATGCAGCAGTACATTGATTTGATCGAGTCGCTGAGCTGATCGGTTCCGCGCGGCGCTCGGCCCGCTTGTTGTGAGCCGACTGTCGCCCGCGCGGCTGACAGGTGTAATCAACTCAGAAGCGTTGCCCTTTGTGGGGCTTGGCAACGACTTGCCAGTCGTCCTCATAAACAACATTGCCCGGGTCCGTGGTCCGAAGCACCTCTACATGGTAGCCATGGACATCAAGCAATCCCTTAAGTTGCCACATGCGCTGAATGGCTACAGCAGCCGCTGGCTTGAACCAGGAGATGGCGCGCCGGTGCTCGATGCGCTTGAGGACCGCGGGAACACTTAGATTTTCGTTGAACCAGGACAACGCAAGCCGAAGCTCGCGATGCTCGTCAACCGACAGATCTCCCTCGTCTCGGAGCGTGTGCGCAGCGACAAACACGCCGCTGGCCCGGCCAGAGTCCGGGTCATTGGCGAGAACCGTGAAACGAATGAGCATGGCAGTCGTTGTAGCGTTCAACTTGACAGTTGCACAAAGTCGGTGCTGTCCCACGTTTGCTCGGTATCGCTTCAGGCCTCAACGCGCCGCATACAACGCGGGAAGAATGTTCTCGAGCATGCTGACTTCCTCGACGTTGTGGGTGAGCCAGGCCGTACCCATCGCATCTGAAAACACCTGGGGCCGGACGAAGTGGTTGAAGGGTAGCCGGGCCAGGCCAGACGCCACGCCTACCGTCATGCGGGACCGGTAGCTCGCTCCGCCGGCCGTCTGCCCAAAACGGTGCTCCAGCCGGAACACCTCCACGCCGGCGATGCGCCGCACCAGCGCGATGCCCTCGTCATCGAGTTTTTCGACCCACTCTGTCGAGTCCACGTAGTACGCAGGATTGGCGGCGAAGGCTTCGACGATGCGGAAGTGTGCGCCCTGTCCGCTGCCACCGCTGGGTGACTTTTCGGCCAGCTCCCAGTGGATGTGGTCGCGGGGATGCCACAGCAGGTAACGCGGCCAGGTTTGTCCTCCATACGTCATGGTCTCGCCGAGGTTCTCGAACCACCAGCACAGCATGGCCGGCATGACGCCGCGCACGGTGTCGTGCGTGATCGTGAGCTCCAGCTGGCCGCTGGGGAGGATGGACTGCGTTGTCTGCGCAGAAGCCACCGGTTTCATGGGGCCGGCGTGGGGTCGCTCGGGAAGAATGGGCAAGCGCATGTTGGATTGGGGTGGTGGCTGACTACATGACACCTAACGTTGGAAGGTACCCAGTGACGAACGGAGTGGAGCGCCGGAGGCGCGGACACCCCTGGGCGTCCGCGTTGACTGAACTGTTAGCGATCACGGCGGACACTGGCAGAGCGCCTACCCTGAACCAGCATGACCAGAAAGAAACCAATACAGAAGGGAATGCCCATGACCACCCCAAAGATCACACCAACTTTGATCCCCTCTTGAATCGATGGAGCCAAAAAAACTGTAGCAACGCAAGGAAGCATAACGATGCCCGCCCCAACCGCAATGACCTTCCATCCCCAACGACGCCCACCGACCGCCGCGCACATACCGACTAAAAGGGGAAACACGACGAAGAATACGACAAGCGCCCGTGGAAAGAAATATTCCATAGCGTGAGCGCTAACGTAATGTGTACCGCACGGCCTGCGGTATAGCTTGCCTGCCGCGGCATAACTCGGCCAAGGGGTTTGTTGCCGGGTCCTTGCCGTACCAGGAGTTTTTACGCATGGATGCTCCCTGTCCTGTAGTTAAACCGCGCACCGCATGATTCCAGGGGTGGCCGGGTCTTGTAGCCAAATCGGCTTCCCGCTCATATCCCGCAAGCGCCACCAGCTATCAATAACGTAGCATCAAACCACTCACCCCACCACCCCACGCGCCCGCAGCGCGGCAATCTGCGCCTCCGTCAGCCCGACCTCGCGCAGCACCGCGTCGGTGTCCTGGCCCAGCGTGGGGGCGTTGCGGCGCTGGCTGCCGGGGGTGGCTGAGAGTTTGGGCACGAAGCCCGGCACGGCGAGTTCGGAGCCGTCGTCCATCTGCACGTTTTGCAACATGCCGCGCGCGGCGTAGTGCGGGTCGGCGGCGATGTCGGCGACGGTGTAAATTTTCCCGGCGGGCACGTCGGCGCTCTCCAGCGCGGCCAGCACCTGGTCCACCGTCAGGCTGGCCGTCCACTGGCCGATCGCGCTATCGATTTCTTCCACACGCGCAACGCGGCCGGTATTGTCGGCCAGCGCGGGATCGGCCGCCAATTCAGGCCGTTTGATGCACAGCATCAGCCGTTTGAAGATGCTGTCGCCATTGCCGGCGATCAGTGCGTAGCCACCGTCACCGCACAGGTAAGCATTGCTGGGCGCGATGCCGGGCAGGGCGCTGCCGGCCGGGCCGCGCACGGCGCCGAAAGCGCTGTATTCGGGCAGCAGGCTTTCCATGCAGTTGAAGACCGCTTCGTACAGCGCCACATCGATGACCTGTCCTTTGCCGGATACATGGCGGTGCTGCAGCGCCATCAGGATGCCGATGACGCCGTGCAGCGCAGCCAGGGTGTCGCCGATGCTGACACCGACGCGCACCGGCACGCGGCCGGGCTCGCCGCTCAGATGCCGCAGGCCGCTCATGGCTTCGGCGACCACGCCAAAACCGGGCCGGTCGCGGTAAGGGCCGGTCTGGCCGTAGCCGCTGATGCGCAGCATGATGAGGCGCGGGTTGAGCTTGAGCAGGTCGTCCGGCCCCAGGCCCCAGCCTTCCATGGCGCCGGGCCGGAAGTTCTCGATCAGCACGTCGGCGTCCTGTGCGAGCTTGCGCACGATCTCTTGCGCCTCGAGTTGGCGCAGGTCGAGTGTCACCGAGCGTTTGTTGCGCGACTGCACCTGCCACCAGACCGAGGTGCCGTCTTTCAGCAGCCGCCATTGGCGCAGCGGGTCTCCGGTGCGGGGTGCTTCGATCTTGATGACGTCGGCGCCGAAGTCGCCCAGCGTCTTGGCGGCAAACGGGCCGGCGATGAGCTGGCCCAGCTCTACCACCTTGAGGCCCGCCAGCGGGCCGGCGGGGGCCGCGATGGTCATTTGGCGGCGGGTTTCTTTTTGGCGGCCGGCTCTTTTTTGGCGGCCGCCGACTTTTTGGCCAGCAGGGTGTCGAGGTTTTTCACGATCTCGCCCTCTATCTTGTCCTTGAAGGCGCCGAGCAGAAAGCCGAGCTTGGCGTCGAGCTCGAGCAGATCCGCCGTGACCTTGAGTTCGCCGCTGACACCCGAGCGGGTGAAGCTCACCAGGTCCTCGGTGGCGCCCTCTTCGTAGGTGCACTCCATGTCGAACTTTTCCTCGGCCATCTCGGCCCACTGGAAGGCGACCTTGCGCGCCTCGGGCAGGCCCAGGCTGTGTTTGCGTTCGATGTGGATCTCTGCCATGTGTGTGTCTCCGTGTATGTCTTCAGCGCGCCGCCAGGATCTTCTGGCGTTCGGCCTTGGGCTGGCGCGCCAGTTGCCGGACCTCATCATAAAAGACCGGCCAGTTGCCGCCGCTGCGCGCGAACAGCGCTTCGAAACCGGGCACCAGCTCGTCATAGGCGGCCTGCGCGCCGAAGGAGGCGTTGTTGGCCTGCGCCACCCAGCGGTCATAAGCGGCGATGGTGCCGGCCGGTGGCGACCATGTTTTTTTGAGTTCGGCGTAGCTGGCCCTGAAGTTCTCCATTGCTACTTTTTTCATAGCTAGCTGCGCTTGCCGGCTGGGCGCCGGAGCCGATTTTGATTCATAAATCGCGGTCAGCGCACGGCGTGTGTCGCGTGTCAGCGCGCGAAACTGCAGTCGCTGCTGCTCCAGCGCGGCGTAGTCGGCCCTGGCCTTGTCCGAGCCGAAAGCCGCCAGCCAGCGCGCCACGCCCAGGCGCTCGACGGCGGTGGCAAAAGACTCGTTGAACGGCGTGTCGTCCTGCACATACAACACCTGGTGCGCCAGTTCATGAAAAATCAGGCGCGCCAGGTCGCCTTCCGGGTAGCTCACAAAGGTGCTGAGCAGCGGGTCGCCACCGGCCCAGTTCATCCAGCCCAATGTCGAATAGGCGGGTACGCCATACACATGTACGTCCAGGCCTCTGGCCTGCAGACGCTCGGCTTCGGCGCGGGCCTCTTGTTCATCGAAGTAGCCGCGGTAGCCGACACAACCGGCCACCGGGAAACACCAGGTCTCGGGTTTGAGCGACAGCGCCGGCGCAGCCGTGACGTTCCAGACCACGGCCTTGCGCTGCAAATCGGCGTAACGCTGGTAACTCGCGTTGTCGGGCAGGTGCAGCTCGCTGACCGCAAAGCGGCGTATGCGCTGGGCGAGTGCAAGTCTGGCCTTGAGCTTCTCCGGTGTCTGGCTGTCCTGCAACCATTCGGGCAGCGGCCGCGCCGCGTTCATCAATTCCAGGTGGCCGCTGACCGACTGCCAGTAATACGCCATGGTGCTGCAGCCGGACACGCCCAGCACAGCGATGGCGAGGACGGCGAGGGCGGGTTTTTTGAAGCGCACAGCTTGTTGGAGTTAACTTGCCTCGTCAAGTTGCACTTCCACCAGGCAGTCGTAAAACACCGGGCCGCGCCCCAGGTCGGTCAGCTGCTGGCTGGTGAGCTGGTTCACGTTGGTGCCGTCCAGCCCGAGCTTGCGCCACCAGACGCCCAGGCCGTTGACCACGCCGGGCCGCGCGCGCTTCGAGATCTCGGCCTTGCAGCGATAGGTTCCGCGCTGGTTGAAGACCCGCACCACCGCGCCGTCGGGGATGCCGCGCGCGGCGGCGTCGTCGGCGTGGATTTCCAGCAAGGGCTCGCCTTCGATGTCGCGCAGGCTTTTGACGTTGACAAAGGTCGAGTTGAGGAAATTGCGCGCCGGCGGCGAAATCATGGCCAGCGGAAACTCGGCCGAGCTGCCGGCCGTTTCGTGGTTGTCCAGCTGGTCGGGCAGGCCGTCCAGGCCCTGGGCGACCAGCCGCGCACTGAAAAACTCGCACTTGCCCGAGGGCGTGGGAAACCCACCGTCGGCAAACGGTGCGTCGGGAATCGGCAAGGTGGCAAAACCCTTGGCCAGCAGCTCTTCGAAATCCACCTTGTCACGGCCGGGGTCGCTGAAAGCCGCGCGGCACAGGGTTTCGTCGTCGTCCTGAAAGCAGGGCTCGGTGAAACCCATACGCGCGGCCAGCGCGCGGAAGATCGCGCTATTGGGTCGCGCTTCGCCCACGGGCGCGATCGCCGGCCGGTTCAGCAACACGTCGGTGTGGCCATAAGAGGCATGGATGTCCCAGTGTTCGAGCTGGGTGGTGGCGGGCAGGATGAAGTCGGCGTAATCGGCGGTGTCGGTCTGGAAATGCTCCAGCACCACGGTGAACAAATCCTCGCGCTCGAAGCCCTGCACCACCTTGCCGGACTCGGGCGCCACCGCCACCGGGTTGCTGTTGTAGACGATCAGCGCTTCTATCCTGGGGCCGAAGTCCGGTGAACTGTCCCGCAGCAGGTCGTTGCCGATGGTGCTCATGTTGAGGGTGCGCGGCCAGCGCCCGGCCAGGAGGTCGGGGCGCTGCAGGGCGGCCCGGTTGATCGGGAACATGCCCGAGCTCGACAGCAGCAGGCCGCCGGCGCGCTGGCGCCAGGCGCCGGTCAATGCAGGCAGGCAGGCGATGGCGCGCGCCGCATTGCCGCCGCCGCGCACCCGCTGCATGCCGTAGTTCAGGCGTATCGCTGCCGGTTGAGTCGTGCCGTAGTCGCGTGCCAGCGCGGTGATCTGTGCCACCGGCACACCGCAGACCTCGGCGGCGCGCGCCGGCGGCCAGAGCAGCGCGCGCGCCTTGAGCTGGTCCCAGCCGACGGTGTGTTGGGCGATGTAGTCGTGGTCCAGCCAGTCATGGACGATCAGCTCGTGCATCAACGCCAGCGCCAGCGCGGCGTCGGTGCCGGGCCGCAGCGCGATGTGTTCGTGGCACTTGTCGGCGGTTTCGGTCTTGCGTGGGTCGATGCAGACGATGCGTGCGCCCTGGCGCTTGGCTTCCTGCACATGGCGCCAGAAATGCAGGTTGCTGGCGATCGAGTTGCTGCCCCAGATGATGATGAGTTTTGACTCCGCGAAAAATTCGACCTTCATGCCGACCTTGCCGCCCAGGGTCTGCGTCAGGGCCTCGGTGCCGGCGGCCGAGCAGATGGTGCGCTCCAGCAGCGAGGCGCCCAGCTTGTTGAAAAAGCGCGCGGCCATGCCTTCGGCCTGCACCAGGCCCATGGTGCCGGCATAGCTGTAAGGCGCAATCGCCTCGGGGTTGCGCGCGGCGATGCTGGTCAGGCGTGCCGCGATCTGGTCAAGTGCGCTGTCCCAGCTGACCGGCTCGAATCGGCCAGAACCTTTGGGGCCGACACGTTTGAGCGGTTGCAGGATGCGCTCGGGGTGGTAGCTGCGTTCGGTGTAGCGCGAGACCTTGGTGCACAGCACGCCGCCGGTCTGCGGGTGGGCCGGGTTGCCCTGCACCTTGACGGCCACACCCTTGTCCACCGTCGTCAGCAGTGCGCAGGTGTCCGGGCAGTCGTGCGGGCAGGCGCCGCGCACCTGATTTGAAGCTTTCACGAAACTGACACTAGGGGAGATGCCGATTGATGTTGTCATAAATGGAACTACATTTTCTTACAAGGAGACGGCCCGGGATGCGCTTCATTCAGGGCAAGCAATCTATGAAAACATTCAACACTCTGGGCCGGACCCTCATCGTAGCTGTCCTGGCGCTGGCGGGTGCAGTTGCGCACAGCCAGGACGGGGTCGGCAAGACCACCATCGTGCTGGGCCAGAGCGTGGCCCTGACCGGTCCGGGCTCCTCGCTGGCGCGGTATTTCCACCAGGGCGCCAAGCTCTACTTTGACAACGTCAACGCGGCTGGCGGCGTCAACGGGCGCAAGATCGAACTGGTCACGCTGGACGACCAGGGCAACCCGGCCACCACCGCCGCCAACACCAAAAAGCTGCTCGAGCAGGGGGTGCTGTCGCTGTTCGGTTTTTACGGTTCGCCGCAAGTGACGGCCGCCTACCCGCTGATCAAGGACGGCGACGTCTTGCTGTTTGCACCCATGGCGGCGGCGGACGAGTTTCGCGGTGCGCTGTATGCCAATGTGTATTCCCTGCGCCCGGGCTACTCGGAAGAGGCCGCGGCCATCACCCGGCATGCGGCCGCCCTGGGCGCGCGCAAGCTGGCCATCCTGCATGCCAGTGACGGCGAATCCCTGGCTGCGCTGGACTCGGCCCAGCGGACCATGACCGGCCTGGGCGCCAACCTGCTCACCAGTGCGGTGTTTTCCAGCGGTGCGCTGGCCGCCAGCGTGGACAAGGCGCTGGCGCCCGGCCCCGAGTCCGTGCTGGTGATCGGCGACTCGCAGAGTGCCGCATCGGTGGTGCGCGAATTGCGCGCCAAAAATTTCCGCGGGCCGGTTTACGGCTTTTCCAACACCGGCGAAAGCCTGCTGGCCGAACAGCTCGGCAAGTCGGGGGCCGGCGTGGTGGTGGCGCGCGTGGTGCCCAAAAGCGACGGCACCAAGGTGGCGCTGGTGCGTGAACTGCAGGCGGATGCTGCGGCTGCCAAGCTGGAGAAACCCAATGTCTACATGGTCGAAGGCTACATCGCTGCGCGCGTGTACACCGAAGCCTTGCGCCGCGCCGGCAAGGACCTGACGCGGGCCAAGCTCAAGAAGTCGGTGGAGGGCCTGGACGACCTCAACATCGGCGGCTTCAGGATTCACTTTGTGGAAGACCGCGTGGGCTCGCGGCTGGTCGAGCTGGGCCTGATCGACTCCCAGGGGCGGGTCCGGGAATAGTTGGGGCGCCGCGACACAGGCTGACAGTCTTCTGACGCAAATTCAAGGGTTAACCCTTAAAACAAAGGTTTTCTAAAACCAAAGTACTCGATTTGCCGAAACGCGAAGCGAGGACGATCGCGCTGTCAGTTTCAGTGACACATGCCGACCTGAAAATGGTTGCATGCTTATCAATCGCCGAACCTTCTCCCTCACCGCCGGTGCCGCCATGGTGGCCGGTTTTAACATCGCCCGGGCCCAGTCCGACAGCAAGATCGTCCTCGGCCAGTCGGCCGCCTTCACCGGCCCGGCCGCCCAGCTCGGCATCCAGTTCTACCAGGGCGCCAGGGTCTATTTCGATCAGGTCAACGCCCAGGGCGGGGTCGGCAAACGGCTGATCGAGATCCGCAACCTCGACGACGGCTACGAGCCGGACCGCTGCGCCGAAAACACCCGCAAGCTGCTGGCCGACGACGTGTTCGCGCTGTTCGGCTACATCGGCACCCCGACCAGCGTGGCGGCCCTGCCGCTGGCGACCAAGGACAAGGCGCCCTTCATCGCGCCTTTCACCGGCGCCATGGCGCTGCGTGAGCCCTTCAACAAATACGCTTTCCATGTCCGCGCCTCGTACAACGACGAGACCGGCCTGATCGTCAAGCAGCTGACCAGCCTGGGGCTGAAGAAAATCGCGGTGTTCTACCAGAACGACGCCTACGGCAAGGCCGGCCTCGACGGTGTGACGCTGGCGCTGGGCGCCCAGAACCTCAAGACGGTGGCGCAGGCCACGGTGGAGCGCAATTCGGTCGATGTGGCCGCTGCCGTCAAGACCCTGGTGGCCGCCGGCCCCGACGCCGTGGTGCAGATCAGCGCCTACAAGTCCTGCGCGGCCTTCATCCGCGAAGCCCGCAAGGCCGGTTATGGCGGCACTTTCTACAACGTGTCCTTTGTCGGCACGCAGGCGCTGGCCGACGAACTCGGCAAGGACGGCGCGGGTGTGGTGGTGTCCCAGGTCATGCCTTCACCCTACAACGCCGCGCGCCCGATTGCACGCGAGTTTGCCGACGCCGTGAAGGCAGCCGGCAAGGACGCGCAGGCCAACTTTTCGAGCATGGAAGGTTATGTCGCCGCGCGGCTGTTGGTGGACGGGCTCAAGCGCGCCGGTGCCAAACCAACGCGCGAGTCGCTGATCGCCGGGCTCGAAGGCCTGGGCAACCAGTCGCTGGGCGGTTTTGCAGTGAGCTTTTCGCCGACCGACCATGTGGCTTCCAGCTTTGTCGAGCTGTCCATGCTCACCGGCGACGGACGCGTGCGCACCTGAGTGGGCCGCTGCGCATGGGCGGCGCCTGAAATGCTATTGTTTTGGTAGCTGCTAGCCCAGGTGGCGTGTGGGCTGCAGGCCTTTTTCGCTCATAAAACACGGCAATCCAGAGAGAGGCTGAGCTTCTCTGGCGTCACCCCACGGCTTACGCGAATGCAGCCGGCCGTGTCAGTTATGCTTGAAGCCGACCGGCCGTGCCCCATGCGCCGGCATTCATCCGTCTGTCCCACCGCTCATGCGCCTGTTGCTCAGCCTCGTCACCCTGATACGCCCCCACCAATGGCTCAAAAACGCCTTTGTGTTTGCCGGCTTGGTGTTCAGCGAGACCTGGGGCAACGGCCCGCTGGCGCTGACGGTTCTTAACGCCTTTGCGGCCTTCTGCTGTTTCTCCAGCCTGGTCTACATCCTCAACGACTGGCACGACCGCACCGCCGATGCCCGGCATCCGGTCAAGCGCCTGCGGCCGTTGGCCAGCGGCGCGGTGCAGCCAGGCGCGGCGCTGGGCCTGGCGGGGGTGCTGCTGGCGTTGGGTTTGGCTCTGGCGGCCGGCAACACCAAGTTGCTGGTGCTGCTGGGCATGTATGTGGCGCTGAACCTGGCCTACTCCTGGCGCCTCAAACATGTGCCGGTGGTGGACGTGACCATCATCGCCTCGGGCTTCATGCTCAGGCTGCTGGCCGGCACCCTGGCCGTGGGCATCCCGCCCTCGCGCTGGCTGCTGCTGGCGGGCCTGTTTGTGGCGCTGTTCCTCGGGTTTTCCAAACGCAAGGCAGAAACCTTTCATGACGAGGCCGACCAGCGCGCTGTGCTGGAACATTACCCGCCCGCGTTGCTGGACATCTTCATGGCGGTGACCATGACGGCCTCGCTGATGACCTACGGCCTGTTTGCCGCCAGCGCCGAGGCCCAGCGTCAGCACGGCGACCGCCTGCTTTACACGGTGCCGATTGTGGTGTTTGCACTGCTGCGGTATGCCTATCAGGTGCACCGGGGCCGCGGTGAAGATGTTTCACGCGACCTGCTGCGGGACCCGTGGATTCTGGTCGCGCTGGCGGCTTGGCTGGTGGTGTTTCTGGGGCACCGCTTTTGAACCTGCCCGGCCGGCCGGCCGCCCGCCTGCCGCTCAAGCCCTTGCTGCTGGTGATGGGCGCGGCCGCCACGCTGTATGCCGTGCTGCTGGCGCTGTTTTCAGAGACCTCGCCGCTGGCGCCGCTGCAGGCGCTGGCATCAACGGCCGGCCTGCAGGCCATCGCCCTGTGCCTGCTCAACTACCTGCTGCGCGGTCTGCGCTGGCGGCTGTGGATGGCGCATTACGGCCGGCCGCTGCCCATCGGTGAGGCGCTGCGGCTGTACCTGGCCGGCTACACCTTCACGCCGACCCCGGGCAATGTCGGCGAGGCGGCGCGCGGCCTGCTGCTGGCGCGCAATCCGTTGAGCGCGACACAAAGCCTGGCGATTTTCGGCGCCGAGCGGCTGGCCGACCTGCTGAGCCTGCTGCTGCTGTGCCTGCCGGTGGCGTGGTGGCTGGCCGGTTTGGTGGGGCCGAAGCTGGTGTTCGGTCTGGCGGGGTTGGCTGTGTTGGTGGTCCTTGCTCTGGCGGCCTTGCTGTTCAAATTCCGCGACAGGCTTCTGGCGCGTTTTGCCTGGCTGCGCGAAGCCTGGACCTGTCTGGCGACCCGGCCGCTGCTGTGGCTGGCCCTGAGCCTGGTCGCCTGGGCGGCGCAGGGCGTGGCGGTCTGGCTGCTGTGCCGCGAGGCCGGGTTGTCCTTGACCATGCTGGAGGCCAGCGGGTTTTATGCGGTCGCCATGGTAGGCGGCGCCCTGTCGCTGCTGCCGGCCGGGCTCGGCGGCACGGAGGCGATTTTGACGGCTTTGCTGATGGCCCAAGGTGCCAGCGCGGGCCTGGCGCTGGGCATCACGGTGCAGGTGCGCCTGGTGACACTCTGGCTGGCGGTGGCCATCGGTGCGCTGGCACTGGTCTATAGTGCCGCCATTCGCAAAGACATCAGTTTCAGATAAATCTTTCTCCATGTTTTTTTCACGCCTACAGGCTGCGGCCGCTTCTGTTTCCATCACCGGCTGGCTGCTTGCCACCGGCCTGCTGTCGCTGGCGCTGCGCCTGTGGATTGCCGCGACCTTCCCGATCACCGGCGACGAAGCCTTTTTCTACTGGTGGGGGGTGTACCCGGACTGGGGCTACTACGACCACCCGCCCATGGTCGGCTGGCTGATTGCGCTGATGCGCGCCACCCTGGGCGACAGCATCTGGTCCATCCGCCTGCCGGTGGTGCTGCTGCCGCTGGCGCTCGGCGGGTTGGTCGGCTGGGCATTGGCGCCGCTGAGCCGGGAACGCGCGGCCTGGGCAGTGCTGTTCTTCTGGCTGGCGCCGCTGAACTGGCTCAACACATTGATCACCACCGACACGCCGCTGATTTTCTGGTCGGTGCTGTCGGTGGCGTTGGTGATTCGCGCCGAGCGGCGCGAGCACATGGACCGCAGCGCCTGGGTCCAGTACGCGCTCGCCGGGCTGGCGTTGGGCTGCGCGTTTTTGTCCAAATATTTCTCGGTGGTGCTGGGCCTGAGTTACCTGGTGTATTTCGCGCTGTACCGGCGTGAGCGCTGGCCGGCGTTTGCGCTGCTCGTGCTGTGCGCACTGCCGGGGCCGGCCGTCAACATCGCCTACAACATGTCGCACGGCTGGTCCAACATCATGTTCAATGTGTACAACCGCAACCAGGGCGAAGCCTTCGCCTGGAACAAGCCGCTGCTCTACCTGGCGATGATGGCCTACCTCATCACGCCGGCTGCGGCATGGCTGGCCTGGCGGCAGCGCGGCGCGCTGGCCGCCACCTCGCGGCAGCAGCGCCTGCTGGCCTGCCTGGTGGTGGTGCCCGTGCTGTTTTTTGCCTTGCTCTCGCTCAAAAAAGTGGTGGGCCTGCATTGGGTGCTGTCTTTCTACCCGTTTGGTTTTGCCTTGCTGGCCTTTGCCTTGCCAAAAGACAAACTCAAGGTCTGCGCGTTGGGCATGGCGCTGTTTGCCGGCCTGCATGTGATTGCGGTGGTCGGGCTCTACGCGACGTCGCTGAACGACTGGAAAGACACCTCCCTTTATCCGCGCATCATCCGCAGCTACAAAACGAACGAGATGCTGGCGCAGGTGGCCGCGCCCGGTGTGGTGCTGATGGCCAACGCCTACACGCCGGCCTCGATTTATGGGCACGCGCTCAGGCAATATGTGCCGGTGTTCGGCCCGGGCAACTTCCATGCGCGGCAGGACGACATGCTGGTGGACTTCTCGCTGTACCAGGGAAAAACCGTGCGCATCGTGCGCATGGATGCGCCGCAACTCGATGACTACAAGCCCTATTTCGACAGTGTGCAGGTGCTCAGCTACACGCAAAACGACGTGCCTTTCTACGCAGTTGAGGGCCGGGGCTTTAACTACGCCGCCTACCGCGACGGTGTGCTGGCAACAATTTACCAGCGCTACTACAACATTCCGCAATGGCTGCCCATGACCGGCTGCCCGTTCTGCGAGCGTCTTTGCGGCCAGGTGCGATGCCAGCCGTAGACGCGCCGCCTGAGCGCAGCGCTGCGCCCGTGGAAGTCGCCGCCTTTGATTTTGATGGCACGCTGACCCGCCGCGACACCCTGCTGCCCTATCTGTGGCGCGGACTCGGCTGGCCGCGTTTTTTGCTGGTCCTGTTGCTCAGTGGCCCCTGGCTGGCTGCCTTTGCGCTGCGCTTGATGAGCAACCACCGCGCCAAGGCGCGGCTGTTGCATGTCAGCTTCAAAGGGCGTACCGAGGCGGAGATGGCGCAATGGACAGCCGTTTTTGTGGGCCACTATTTGCCCGTACAGTGGCAGCCCGACATGCTGGCGCGTTTGCGCCAGCACCAGCAACTCGGTCATTGTTGTGTGATCGTGAGTGCCTCGCCGGGTATTTATTTGCACGAAGTCGGCCGCGTGCTGGGTATGGACGCAGTGATCTGCACCGAGCTGGAGAGCCACCATGGCGCGCTCACGGGGCGTCTGACTACACCCAATTGCCATGGCGAGCAGAAAGTGCGGCGGCTGCAGGCCTGGCTGGCGGCGCGTGGTCTGCAAAAGCCCATCGTCCTACATGCCTACGGTGACTCCAGCGGTGACGTGCCCCTGCTAAATCTGGCAGACTATGCCAACTACCAAGGCCAACCCTGGGTCCGCAAGCCGTCCGACCACCCGAACGCGCCACGGGCCTGACCATCCAGAGGTTTCTCATGAAAATCATCGACTCCATCGTCACCCAGGCCGCAGGCATTGCCGCCGTGCGCCGCGACATCCACGCCCACCCCGAGCTGTGTTTTGAAGAAGTGCGCACCGCCGATGTGGTGGCGCAAAAACTCACGGAGTGGGGCATCCCGATCCACCGCGGCATGGGGACCACCGGTGTGGTTGGCATCATCAAGAACGGCACATCGGCTCGCGCGATCGGCCTGCGCGCCGACATGGATGCACTGCCCATGCAGGAGTTCAACACCTTCGACCATGCCAGCAAGACCGCCGGCAAGATGCACGCGTGTGGCCACGACGGCCATACCGCCATGCTGCTGGCGGCCGGTCAGCACTTTGCGAAAAACCGCAACTTCGACGGCACGGTGTATCTGATTTTCCAGCCGGCCGAGGAGGGTGGAGGTGGCGCGCGCGAGATGATCAAGGACGGCCTGTTCGAAAAATTTCCGATGGACGCGGTGTTCGGCATGCACAACTGGCCGGGCACACAGGTCGGCAAGTTTGCCGCCAGCACCGGGCCGGTGATGGCTTCGAGCAACGAATTCAAGATCACGATTCGCGGCAAGGGCGGCCATGCGGCCTTGCCGCACAACGGGATTGACCCGGTGCCGGTGGCCTGCCAGATGGTGCAGGCTTTCCAGACCATCATCAGCCGCAACAAAAAGCCGGTGGATGCGGGTGTGATTTCAGTCACCATGATTCATGCCGGCGAGGCCACCAACGTGATCCCGGACAGCTGCGAGTTGCAGGGCACCGTACGTACCTTCACGCTGGAAGTGCTGGACATGATCGAAAAACGCATGCAGCAGGTTGCCGAGCACATCTGCGCAGCCCATGACGCCGAGTGCGAATTCGCGTTTGTGCGCAACTACCCGCCGACCATCAACCACGCCAAAGAAACCGAATTTGCGCGCAAGGTGATGGCCGAGATCGTTGGTGAGGCCAATGTGATTGCCCAGGAGCCGACCATGGGCGCAGAAGATTTTTCCTACATGCTGCAGGCCAAACCGGGCTGCTATGTCTTTATTGCCAACGGTGACGGCACGCACCGCGAGATGGGCCACGGCGGAGGGCCGTGCATGCTGCACAACCCAAGCTACGACTTCAACGACGACCTGATCCCGCTGGGGGCCACCTTCTGGGTGCGCCTGAGCGAAAGCTGGCTGGCCACGGACGCAGCATGAGCGGAGTGACCGACGCTTTTTCCGGCACCTATGCCGAGGCGCGCGGCAAATTCCTGGAAGCGGCCGAGGCGGCCAGCCTGCAGGTGGATTCGCACCTGCACCCCGAAGCCGGCCGCGAGGGGGAAGTGCTGGCCATGGACGTGGTGCGGGACGGCCCGGCCGATGCACGTGCGCTGCTGATCGTCAGCAGCGCTTGCCATGGTGTGGAGGGTTACTGCGGCTCGGGGGTACAGATCACGGCTTTGCGTGACGCCGAATGGCGCGCCAAGGCCAGCGCGCGAGGTGTGGCGGTGCTTTACATCCATGCGCTCAATCCCTATGGTTTTTCGCACATCCGGCGCACCACCCATGAAAACGTGGATCTGAACCGCAACTTCCACGATTTTTCACAGCCGCTGCCGGTCAATGAGGCCTACCGGGAGATTCAGCCCCTGCTGCTGCCCGAGGTGTGGCCGCCGACCGAAGCCAATGTTGCGGCCACAGACCGCTACATCCAGGAGCGCGGCATGGACGCCTACCAGGCCGCCATCACGCGCGGCCAGCACGAGTTCGACAAGGGCCTGTTTTTCGGCGGCACCGCGCCGACCTGGAGCAACCTGACCCTGCGCCAGGTGATGCAGACCCATGTGCGTTTTGCGCGCCGCGTGGGCTGGATAGATATCCACACCGGCCTGGGCCCCAGCGGCGTCGGCGAGCGCATCTGCGCCTGCCGCGACGACAAGGAGGCGCTGGCCCGCGCACGCGCCTGGTGGGACAACGGCGGCAAGACGCCGGTGACTTCGATTTACGACGGCTCGTCGAGTTCGGCTTTCCTGACCGGCCTGATGTGGAATTCGATTTACGAGGAGTGCCCGGACGCCGAGTACACCGGCATCGCCATGGAATACGGCACCCTGCCGCCTTTCGAGATGATGCAGGCGCTGCGTGCCGAACACTGGCTCAATCTGCACCCCGAGGCGCCCGCGGCGCTGGCGGCGCAGATCAAGCAGCAGATGATGGATGCGTTTTACGTCAACACCGACGACTGGAAGCAGCAGGTCATCACGCAGGCGCGGCAGTCGCTGTTCCAGGCGGTGGATGGCCTGAGTTCATAACCATTTTGGGGCTCCAGACCCCGGAAGACGGGCGTAAGCAGCTATCAAAAAAATAGCGCTGCGCCCGTTTTTTTCGCCTAGTCTTCCAGTTCGGCCTTGGCCATCTCCACGTCCAGGCGCTCCATCGCATCGAGCGGCTGGCTGGCGGCGGCCTGTTCATACAGCTTGGTGGCTTCCTTCATTTTCTTGTCGCCTTCGAGCATGACCATGCCGTTGGCGTATTCGATCATGGCAATCGCCGAAGTCGGGTTGAGCTTGAGGGCTTCCTTGAACAAGGCCAGGCCCTGGTCCTTCTTGGCGCCGTAGGTCATGCCGCCTATCAGCGAGCCGACCTTGTCGATCACCTCGGCATGAAACGCCGCCAGCGCGATGTGGGCGTCGGCATGTTTGGGTGAGAGCTTGATGGCCTGCTCCAGCGCGTTCTTGACCTTGGTGCCCAGGCCCTGGGCCAGCGCCTTGGCCACGCTGATGCCCTGGCCATAACGGCCCAGCGCGTAGGCCTGCCAGTACCAGGCGTTGGCGTTTTTCGGTTCCGCCGCCTGCTGGGCCTCGGCCCGCCCGGCCACTTCCATGAACAGGTCCAGCTTGGCTTTTTCCTTGGTCTCGAGGTAGTTGGCGTAAATGCTGGTGGCCTTGTTGGCGACCGTGAGGCCGGCGCCGCCGGCCTTCAGGCCCGCTTCAGCCGCCTTCTGGAACTCGCCGTTGTGGAACAGCACCCAGGCCTGCAACACGGCGGCTTCCTTGGGCAGCGGCTCGCAGTCGCCCTGGTGCAGGCGGGCCCAGCTCTTTTTGAGGCTGGCCGCGTCGAAGGCATAGTCGCCGGGGTGGGGGAAAGCGGTCCATTTGGCCATGTTTGTCTCCTTGAATATTGTGTTGTGGTGATCAGGTCGGCTGGGTGTAGGCGCCGACCAGGGCCTGCAGGTGCATGCGCTGGCCCTGCTCCAGGTAGGGGATCAGCAGGTTGAGCACATGGTGGGCGCCGCGCAGCAGCGCGGATTGCGCATTTTCGGGCTCCAGCGCATTGCGCGGGTCGCGCACGTACTCGAAGCTCAGCCAGTAGGTCAGCACCACCACCATGCTGGTGGCGGTGGCCTCGACCTCGCGGGAGTCGATGCTGACGGCATTGGCCCGGCTCATGCTGTCGAGCATGGCCTTGACCGAGCGCGTCTTGTTTTTCAGGATCCACTGGAAATGTGTCTCGAGCCGGCGGTTCTTGCTGAGCAGGTCGTTGAGGTCGCGGTAGAGAAAGCGGTATTGCCAGATCAGCTCGAACAGCGAGTGCATGAAAAACCAGGCGTCTTCCACGTCCCGCACGCTGTCGCTGGCATTGAGCAGTTCGCTGAGCGCCCGCTCGTAGCGGTCGAACAGCGAGTTGATCAGTTCGTCCTTGGCCGGGTAGTGGTAGTAGAGGTTGCCGGGGCTGATGCCCAGTTCGGCCGAAATCAGCGTGGTCGACACATTGGGTTCGCCGAAACGGTTGAACAGATCAAGCGTCACCTCGAGGATGCGTTCAGCAGTTCGGCGCGGCGCTTTTTTCGCCATGGTGTCTACCTCGTATTTTTTTCTACTCTAACGCACGGATGCCGGTCCTGGAACTGGGGAAGACGAGCGGGGCCGCTTTGGGACAGCCCCTGCCCCGGGAGCGGTCCTGTGGCTCATGCCGGACGGGCGGCCGACGGCCCCAGCGCATGGCTCACGTCTTCCATGACTTCCTCGAGCGAACGGATGGCCCGGCCGATCCGGGTCGGCGCGGGCGCCGGACTGACCAGGTGGCGGCGTGTGTCTTCCAGCACCGCCAGGTTGAGCGAAACCCCGTGCTTCGCCAGTTTGGCCGAGAGGCTGGTCTTGCGCGAGCGCAGCATCTCGCGGGTCTTCTGGTAGGCGTGTTCGGCGAGTTGGCGGCGCTGGCCGTAGCTGAAGGTGTTGGCCAGGAACATGTCGGTGTCCCGGGCGTCAGGCTCGATCAGCACGATGTCGGTGTCGGGATAGGCGTGTTCGTAGTGCTTCATGCCCAGCTCCAGGCGCGAGTGGATCATGGAGCGGAAAGTCTGGCTCAGTACCGCCGGCAGGCCGCCGTCCACGATGCGCGGGATGGCCTGGCGTTCACGCGGCAGGCCGCGCCGCATCACGCGTTGCGCCATCGACAGCTCCGGCGCCAGGGTGGCGTCAAACGGCACCAGCGGGTTCAGGCAAATCATCAGGTCGATGCCGCCGTCCATCGCCACGCCGGCGTGCAGGGTTTTCTTGAGCGCGCCGTCCACGTAGTAACTGTTGTCGATTTCCACCGGGGGAAACAGTCCCGGCAACGCCGAACTGGCCTGCACCGCCCGGGAGATAGTCACATGGTCCCAGCCGGGCTGGCCGAAGGGCGCGGCCTCGCCGCTGTCCAGGTTGGTGGCGACCAGCGTGAGCCGCGTGCCCAGCTCGCGGAAGTTGTTGGTGCGGCCGTTTTTCGAGAACAGGGCAGCCAGTCGCCGGTCCACTTCCTCGTTCGAGAACATCCCCGTTGGCAGGGCCGGGCCCAGGGTTTCCAGCGCATGCAGCAGCGACTTTCGTCCGAAGGTGGCACGCCACATGGCCGAGGCCGCCAACCCCGGCAGCATGATGCCGCGGCGCAGGAATTCACCATAGGCGGGCATCAGCAGCCACGCCGGATCGAAGACTTCCGAGGCCTGGTGGTCGTTTTCAATGAATGCGGCGCACAACTCGCGCGGCGTCATGCGGTTGGCGAGCCCGGCGGCGATAAACCCGCCGGCCGAAACACCGACGTAGTGGTGCAGCTTGGTGAAGGACAGTCCCTGCAGCGCTTCGTCGAGCGCGCAGAGGGCGCCGATTTCGTAGATCGCCCCCAACGGTCCGCCGCCCGCCAGCGCCAAAGCGATGCGTGGTCCGCCGGTGGTGTGGGCGGTTTTTTTCACTGCGTTGCCTGGGCGGCTTTTTCCTGAACGCTGGGCAGAAGTCATGAATCGGAAGTGTAGACGCCGGTCACTGGCGAATTTGCTGCTTTGCAGCAATGTGGCCGTGGACGGGCAGGCATAAAAAAAGGACGTCAAGCGTCCTTTTTACCGTGAGTCAAGTCTCAGGCGGACTTGCGTGCCGGCGCACGCTTTTTGGCGGCGGGTTTGGCTGCCGCGGATTTTTTTGCCGCGGCGCGGGGCGCTGCCTTGGCGGCCGGCTTGCTGGCCATCTGCTGCACGTTTTTGTTGAGCTCGTCGATGCGGGCGATCAGTGCATCCACGTCCTTGGCCGATGGCACGCCCAGCTTGTTCAGGGCCTTGGCGACGCGCTCTTCAAAAATGGTTTCGAGCTTGTCCCATTGGTGGCCGGCCTTGGAGCTGATGTCGGTGGCCATGGTGGCCATCTTGTTGGTGGCGGTGGAGATTTTTTCTTCGGCCACAGCCTGGGTCTTGCGCTGGATGGACAGGCCTTCCTTGACCAGGGTTTCGAAGACCTTGCCGCCTTCTTCCTGTGCCTTGGAGAAGGCGCCGAGGCCAGCGAGCCAGATCTGCTGGGCAGATTCCTTGACGGCACCGGAGAGTTGGGGCGCGGACTTTTTGTCGGCGCTCATTTTTTGCAGCTTCTTGACCATGGTGGACTCCTGACGTGGGGTGTGGATGGAGGCCGCATGGGGCATGCGGCGCATGGTCAAAATATAAGCCCAGTTAGGTGCCAGGTTTAGGCAGGGGCTCCTAGAAGCCGGGGGTGCGCGGGTTTCTGCTGACCAGCGGGAAGTGGGGCTTGCGCAAGAATCTACCTTTGGTTCAGAGTTGTCTAGCGGAGAACACAATGCAGTATTTCGTCACCGGAGCCACAGGCTTCATCGGCAAGCGCCTGGTCAAGAAGCTTCTGGAGCGCAAGGGGGCTGTCGTCCATTTCCTGATCCGCAAGGAGAGCGCGGGCAAGGTGGAGGCGCTGCGCGAGTACTGGGGTGTGAGCGCGGCCAGGGCCGTGCCGGTGCACGGCGACCTGACGGCAAAAAAACTCGGTGTGTCTGCCGACGACATCAAAAAGCTCAAGGGCCAGATCGATCACTTCTATCACCTCGCGGCGGTGTACGACCTCAGCGCCGACGAGGAAAGCCAGATCGCCGTCAATGTGGAAGGCACGCGCCACACCGTCGAATTCGCCAAGCTCATCGACGCCGGACATTTCCACCATGTCAGCTCGATTGCCGCGGCAGGCCTGTACGAAGGTGTGTTCCGCGAGGACATGTTCGAGGAAGCCGAGAACTACGAACATCCCTACTTCATGACCAAGCACGAGAGCGAAAAAATCGTGCGCAAGGAATGCAAGGTGCCGTGGACGGTGTTCAGGCCGGCGATGGTGGTGGGCGACAGCACCACCGGCGAGATGGACAAGATCGACGGACCCTACTATTTCTTCAAGCTGATCCAGCGCATGCGGCAGCTGCTGCCGCCCTGGATGCCGGCCGTGGGCCTGGAGGGCGGCCGCATCAACATCGTGCCGGTCGATTTTGTGGTCGACGCGCTCGATGTCATCAGCCACAAGACCAGCATCGCCAAAAAATGCTTTCACCTGGTGGACCCGGTGGGCTACCGCGTCGGTGATGTGCTGGACATTTTCAGCCGCGCCGCCCACGCGCCCAAGATGAACCTGTTCGTTAATGCGGCGCTGCTCGGCTTCATCCCGCGCGGTGTCAAGAAGAGCCTGATGGCGCTGGCGCCGGTCCGGCGCGTGCGCAACGCCGTCATGGCCGACCTGGGCCTGCCCGAGGACATGCTGACCTTTGTCAATTACCCGACACGTTTCGACTGCCGCGAAACGCTGGCCGCCCTGAAAGGCTCGGGCGTGGAATGCCCCAACCTCAAGGACTACGCCTGGCGGGTTTGGGATTACTGGGAGCGGCACCTGGACCCGGACCTGCACATCGACCGCTCACTGCGCGGCACGGTGGCCGGCAAGGTGGTGCTGATCACCGGCGGCTCGTCCGGCATCGGCCTGGCGGCGGCGCACAAATTTGCCGAAGCCGGCGCCGTCACCATCATCTGCGGCCGCGACCAGGACAAACTCGACGAGGCCTGCAAGGAAGCCAAAGCCAAGGGCTATGAATTCATCGCCTACCCGGCCGACATTGCCGACATGGCCGATTGCGACCGCTTTGTGCAGACGCTGATCGAAAAACACGGCGGCGTTGATTTCCTCATCAACAATGCCGGCAGGTCGATTCGCCGCGCCATCGAGGCCAGTTATGACCGGTTTCATGATTTTGAGCGCACCATGCAGCTCAACTACTTCGGCTGCCTGCGGGTCACCATGGGCTTTTTGCCCGGCATGGTCGCCAGACACAAGGGCCATGTGGTCAATATCAGCTCGATCGGCGTGTTGACCAATGCGCCGCGTTTCTCGGCCTATGTGGCGTCCAAATCCGCGCTGGATGCCTGGACACGCTGCGCGTCCAGCGAATTTGCCGACCAGGGCATCACCTTCACCACCATCAACATGCCGCTGGTGCGCACACCGATGATCGCCCCCACCAACCTGTATAACAATATACCGACCCTGAGCCCGGAAGAGGCGGCCGACATGGTGGCCCAGGCCTGCATCTTCAAGCCGGTGCGCATCGCCACCCGCCTGGGCATTGCCGGCCAGGTGCTGCACGCTCTGCTACCACGCGTGGCGCAAATCGCCATGAACACCAGCTTTCGCATGTTCCCCGACTCATCGGCCGCCAAGGGCGCGAAGCCGGGTGACAAACCGGTCAAGCAGACGCTGTCACCCGAGGCCGTGGCGCTGCAGCAGATGATGCGGGGAATTCACTTCTGACCGGCTTCTACTTCCGCTATAAAAAACGCCCCATCGGGGCGATTTTTATTTGGTGACAAGATTATTGATGTATTCGTAACTCATGACGTCAACCGTTCGCCCTGGGCCTGTCGAAGGGGCGCGTCGCCGGTCACGGGGCTTCGACCCTTCGACAAGCTCAGGACAGGCCAAGCTCGGCCCGAACGGGGGGTGAGGTGCCTGTCATGTTTTGCGAAAGGCTCATTCATTAATCAGGAAATCCTGCTTGCTGCGGCCGGCGGCCAACTCCCTTGTCATCCAGCCGGGCGTCTTGCCCCGGCCGGTCCAGGTCTTGCCGGTAACCGGGTCGCGGTATTTGGGCGCCACGGTCGTGCGTTTGTCGGCATTCACCGTTTCTTTACGGGAGGGGGCCTTTTTGCCCGAAAGGCCCAAATCGGCGGCTGTGAGCTGAAAGGTTTTGATCAGCTCTTTGGCCGAGCTGATGGCTTGCGCACGCTCATTATTTCTCTGCTGCGCCAACTGCTCACGCAATTCAGTCACCTTGGCTTCGGCTTGTTTGATTTGTTGTTGCAATTCGGTCAGGGTGGACATAATCAGGCGGTCTTTCAAGAATAAATGATGGCGTGACAATACCAGACATTTATGGAGGTAGGGGAGTATTCCGTATTTTTCATTTAAATAACCGACGCCCGATTGGCAAAGTATTAAGAAATAAATGTGAGAAAACGGTTCAAATCAGCCGGCCACCACCGGCGGAGGAAATCATGGCGCCATGGTCGGGTTCCGCCATGATTGAGCGCTTCAAAATTCATGACAGTCAGTACGCTCAGCCCTCACCCCGTCCCTCTCCCAAGGGGCGAGGGTGAGAGCAGTCCAATTCACTGTCGTGTATTTGGAAAAGACCCATAGTGGCTCCCACTATGCTCCGGCATGCGACTACCTGATTTCGAGTTGATCGAGACGTTTGCCTCCTCTGGCGCCCTCTTCCCAAACGGGCAAGGGAGTAACGCAAATCACAACCCGCCGCCTGCATCCAGCCACTTGGCGACAGGTGTAAGTTGGCAAGGGCTGCTGCCAAGTAAAATACTTCCATGCTTACAAAGTCTGAGAAACAATCCATGGAAGAAATTCAAAGCCCTTTGCCCACCACGGCAGAAGAATTCAGCCTGCTCGACCTGCTGGTCACGTTGGCCGAAAACGCCAGGCTGCTCGTCATCGGGCCTTTGCTGGTGGGGCTTTGCGCACTGGCCCTGGGCTTCGCGTTGCCGCAAACCTTCCAGAGCGTGGCCGTGCTCCAGGCCGAGCAGGCCACGGCCAGCCTGATGACCACCGCCGCCGTGCTGGACCCGGTCGCTGCGGGTCTGGGTATGGGTATGGGCAAGGACGACAGCGCCGAGGAATCCCGCCGCACGCTGCGCGAACAGATCAAAGTCGCCGTTGGCCGAAACGACAAGCTGCTCACGCTCACCGTCTCAGCGCCCACGCCCCAGCAGGCGCAGGCCACGGCCAATGCCCTGCTCCAGCAAACTTATCTGCAAAGCCGGCCCAAGGGCAGCGTGGGCAAGCGTCTTGCTGGGCAACTGGCAGAAGCGCAAGGACGCCTCAAAAACGCTGAAAGTGCCGCCGCCGGAATGCTCAAGCGTCTGGAAACGTCTGCCGTCAGCGCCCCCGGCGGAAGCGAATTGGCCCGTGGCTACGCCGACCTGCTGACCGCCGCCGCCGCCGCACAAGGCCAGGTCAGCGCGCTGGAGGCCCAACTCGAAGGCTTGAGCGAGGCCCTGCTGGTGCAGGCGCCCACCCTGCCACAAAAGGCCAGCCAGCCCAAAAAGGCGCTGATGGCCATTGGCGCCACGCTGGGGACAGGGCTGCTGCTGCTGCTGTTCATCTTTGTCCGGCAGGCGCTGCGCACCACGGCCACCGATGCTGAGGCTGCCGGCAAGCTGGCGCGCATTCGCCGGGCGCTGGGCCTGAAACCCCAAGCGGCTCAATAAAAGTACATGACCATCCTCATCACCGGCGGCGCCGGCTTCATAGGCGCCAACTTCGTGCTCGACTGGCTCGCGCAGTCCGACGAGCCCGTCATCAACCTCGACAAGCTGACCTACGCCGGCAACCTGGAAACCCTGGCCAGCCTGCAGGGCGACGCGCGCCACCTCTTTGTGCAGGGCGACATCGGCGACGCGGAGCTGGTCGCCCGCCTGCTGGCCCGGCACCAGCCCCGAGCCGTCCTCAACTTCGCCGCTGAAAGCCACGTCGACCGTTCCATCCACAGCCCCGAAGACTTCATCCAGACCAACATCGTTGGCACCTTTCGGCTCCTGGACGCGGTCCGGGCTTACTGGGGTGGCCTGGGCGCTGAAGCCAAGGCCGGCTTTCGTTTCCTGCATGTTTCGACTGACGAGGTCTACGGCTCTCTGGGTGCTGCCGACCCGGCCTTCACCGAAACCCACCGCTACGAGCCCAACAGCCCCTACAGCGCCAGCAAGGCCGCCAGCGATCACCTGGTGCGCGCCTGGCACCACACCTACGGCCTGCCGGTGCTCACCACCAACTGCAGCAACAACTACGGCCCCTACCATTTCCCTGAAAAACTCATTCCCCTGATGATCGTCAACGCCCTGGCCGGCAAACCGCTGCCCGTGTACGGTGACGGCATGCAGGTGCGCGACTGGCTCTACGTCAAGGACCACTGCAGCGCCATCCGCCGCGTGCTCGAAGCCGGCAAAACCGGCGAGGTCTACAACATCGGCGGCTGGAACGAAAAGCCCAACATCGAGATCGTGCACACCGTCTGCGCCTTGCTCGACGAGTTGCGCCCCAAGGCCGACGGCACGCCCTACCGCACCCAGATCACCACCGTCAAAGACCGCCCCGGCCACGACCGCCGCTACGCCATCGACGCCAGCAAAATCGAACGCGAACTGGCGTGGCGCCCCGCCGAAACCTTCGAGTCCGGCATCCGCAAGACGGTGCAGTGGTACCTGGCCAACCCCGAATGGGTGGCGCATGTGCAAAGCGGCGCCTACCGCGACTGGGTGCAGACGCAGTACGCTGGAACGGCTGTGGCTTGATATACGCAATTGACGTACAATGATGGTGCATTATGAGTTTATTGAAACGTCGGGGTTTTCTGCCTATTTGCCAGATTACCTAAGCGATGAGGAGTACACCGCGCTGCAAGAACACCTGTGCGAGACGCCCGAGGCGGGCGACTTGGTACGGGGCTCTGGTGGTGTGCGTAAGTTGCGATGGGCGCGTGCTGGTTCCGGGAAATCCGGCGGTGTGCGAATTTGCTACTACGCCCGCACGCGCCGAGGCCAGATTTTGATGCTGGTAATTTATGCCAAAAGCACCCGCGACTCCCTGTCCGGTCATGTGCTCAAGGCCTTACGCGAGGAGCTGGAAAATGGCATTGACTGACAAAGAGTTGCTGGAACGTGATGCGCAGCGTGACATAGGCGCCGAGCTGCTGAGTGCCGTGCGCGAGGCCAAGGCCGGACGCTGGGCGCGCAAGACCGTGTTTGCCGTTCAGCCTGACGGTGCCGTGCAGCGCCGGATTGAGCGGGCAGACGGTACGGTTGAAAAGGAAGAGTTGCTTACCGGCCCCCGCTGGGAACTGATGGCCGCGAGAGCCCAATCGGGTATGTCGCAATTTGAGTTTGCCCAGGCATTGGGCGTGTCCAAACGAACGCTTGAAAACTGGGAGCAAGGCCGGGCTGAACCTACGGGCGCGGCGCGTCGCCTGTTGATGCTGGCGGCCAGGTTTCCGGATACATTGCAACGCTTGGCGGGTATTTGAAGTGATGACCCTCACAAAAGGTCAATCCGCTGACGTGCCCAGTCGCCAAGGCGTAAAGGCGCAAGACAGCACGTCGCCAGCGCCATTACCTGATTCAAGCATGCTTGAATGGCTGAGGCAGTTCTACAACACGACATGTCCTTTGCCTGAAAGCTTTCTGGCAACCCGGAATGACGGGCCGCCACAAAAGCGCGGGATCTGAGCGCATGAAAATCCTCCTCCTCGGCAAAAACGGCCAGGTCGGCTGGGAACTCCAGCGCAGCCTGGCCCCGCTGGGCGAGTTGATCGCGCTGGACCGTCATAGCCAGGATTTCTGCGGTGATCTGAGTAATTTGCAGGGGCTGGCCGCCACGGTGCAACAGCTACGGCCCGACGTCATCGTCAATGCCGCTGCCCACACCGCCGTCGACAAGGCTGAAAGTGAGCCTGAACTGGCCCGCACCACCAATGCCCTGGCTCCCGGCATACTGGCGCAAGAAGCGCACAAGCTGGGCGCCTGGCTGGTGCACTATTCCACCGATTACGTGTTTGACGGCAGCGGCAACCAGCCGTGGAGCGAAACCGACACGCCCGCCCCGCTCAGCGTCTACGGCCAGACCAAGCTCGAAGGCGAGCAGCTGATAGCGGCCCATTGCGGCCGGCACCTGATCTTCAGAACCAGCTGGGTTTACGCGGCACGCGGCAGCAACTTTGCCAAAACCATGCTGCGCCTGGCGCAAGAGCGCGAACGCCTCACCGTGATCGACGACCAGTGGGGCGCGCCCACCGGCGCCGAACTGCTCGCCGATGTCACGGCCCACGCCATTCGCCAGGCCATGGCGCAGCCACAGGACGCGGGCCTTTACCATCTGGCCGCCAGCGGCGAAACCACCTGGAATGGGTATGCAAAACATGTGATTGCGCAAGCAGGACGGGCGCAACCAGCTATAAAAATAATAGCGACTAAAGTTGCCGGCGTGCCCGCCAGCGCCTTCCCCACGCCGGCCAAGCGCCCGCACAACTCGCGCCTGAACACCGGCAAACTGCAAGCTACGTTTGGCCTGCGCCTGCCCGCCTGGAAGCAGGGCGTGGACCGCATGCTGGCTGAAATTCTTTAAAGATCCAAGACAGAGACACCCATGACCCCACGCAAAGGCATCATCCTCGCAGGCGGCTCCGGCAGCCGGCTGCACCCGGCCACGCTGGCCATCAGCAAGCAGCTGCTGCCGGTGTACGACAAGCCCATGATTTACTATCCGCTCAGCACCCTGATGCTGGCCGGCATGCGCGATGTGCTCATCATCAGCACCCCGCAAGACACCCCCCGCTTTGCGCAATTGTTGGGCGACGGTAGCCAGTGGGGAATGAGTTTGCAGTACGCCGTGCAGGCCAGCCCCGACGGCCTGGCGCAGGCTTTCCTCATTGGAGAGCAGTTTGTCGGCAACGCCCCCAGCGCCTTGGTGCTGGGCGACAACCTGTTCTATGGCCACGACTTTGTGAATTTGCTCTCAAGCGCTGACAGCCAGGCCAGCGGCGCCACCGTATTTGCCTACCATGTGCAAGACCCCGAGCGCTACGGCGTCGTGGCGTTTGACAAGGCCGGCAAAGCCAGCAGCATTGAAGAAAAGCCGCTCAAGCCCCAAAGCAACTTTGCCGTGACTGGCCTGTACTTTTACGACGACCAGGTCGTCGACATCGCCAAGGCTGTAAAACCCAGCGCGCGCGGCGAGTTGGAAATTACCGCAGTCAACCAGGCCTACCTCGACTTGGGCCAGCTCAATGTGCAGATCATGCAGCGCGGCTACGCCTGGCTGGACACCGGCACGCACGACAGCCTGCTGGAAGCAGGACAGTTCATTGCCACGCTGGAGCGCCGTCAGGGCCTGAAAATCGCTTGCCCCGAGGAAATTGCCTGGCGCAACGGTTTCATCACCGCCGAGCAGCTTGAAAAGCTGGCCCAGCCGCTGGCCAAGAATGGCTACGGCCAGTACCTGCTCAGTCTCCTGTCATCGCGGGCTTGATCCGGGATCCATGTCTCCAAATCTCACCATGAATGTTATCTCCACCGCCATTCCCGACGTCCTCATCATCGAACCCAAGGTCTTTGGTGATGCACGCGGCTTCTTTTACGAAAGCTTTAACCAGCAGGCCTTCAACAAAGCCACCGGTACCAATCACCACTTTGTGCAAGACAACCACAGCCGCAGCGGCAAAGGCGTGCTGCGTGGCCTGCATTACCAGATCCAGCAGCCTCAGGGTAAGTTGGTGCGCGTGGTGCGCGGCGCGGTGTTCGATGTGGCGGTGGATATCCGCAGGAGTTCGCCCACATTTGGCAAATGGGTGGGTGTGGAACTGAGCGAAGACAGCCACCGGCAACTGTGGGTGCCGCCAGGGTTTGCGCACGGGTTTGTGGTGATCAGCGAATTAGCTGATTTCCTGTACAAAACCACCGACTATTACGCGCCGGAGTATGAGCGCTGCATTGCGTGGAATGACCCCGCCATAGACATTCAATGGCCATTGATGGCGGAGCCCAGTCTGTCAGCCAAAGACCAGCAGGGTCTGGCGTTGCGCGATGCCGAGACATTTTGAGAGGCAACTGAGCGCTTTCCCATCAACCTGTAACCCTAAAGTCCCAGCTCCTCCCCCTCGCCCTCCGGGAGCGAGGCTGGGGTGAGAGCTCTCCCATTAAGACGTGTTAGTATCTGTGTTCACTAGATGAACGCCTCTGAGTTCCCTTCCCTGCAAGAGGAAAACCACCTCAAGGTCTTGCGCCTGCTGGAGGCCAACCCGCAGCTCAGCCAGCGCGAGCTGGCCGATGCGCTGGGAGTGAGCCTGGGCAAAACCAACTATTGCCTCAAGGCGCTGCTGGGCAAGGGTTTTATCAAGATGCAGAGCTTCAAGAAAAGCCAGAACAAGCTGGCTTATGCCTACCTGCTCACGCCCACAGGCATTGCTGAAAAAGCCGGTCTCACCGTTCGCTTTCTGGCGCGCAAGGTGGCCGAATACGAAAGCCTCACTCTTGAGATCGAAGCGCTTAAATCTGAAATGAACAAAACCGAAATCAAGCCCGCCTCAATTCATGAATAACGCAAAAATCATCCCCGTTATTCTATGCGGCGGCTCGGGCACCAGGCTGTGGCCGCTCTCGCGCAAGAGCTTCCCCAAGCAGTTCGTTCCGCTGGTTGAAAACAAGAGCTTGCTGCAACTGACGCTGGAGCGGGTTGTGCAAATCAATGGCAGCGGCCCAAGCCCGGAGGTGATTTGCGTTGCCTCCGAAGACCACCGCTTTCTGGTGGCCGAAGCCATGCAGGCAGCCAAGGTCAAAGGTCAAATCATCCTGGAGCCGGTTGCGCGCAATACTGCGCCTGCCATGGCGCTGGCAGCGTTGCAGCTTGCCCCGCAAGACCTGCTGCTGTTTTGCCCCTCGGATCACCACATTCCCGATGTGCAGGCCTTTGCCGCCATGGTGCAGCAAGGCAGCCATGCCGCGGGGCAGGGTGCCATAGTGACTTTTGGCGTGGTGCCCAGCTTTCCCAGCACGGCCTATGGCTATATTGAGCAGGGCACCACCAGCGGCGATGGCAGCTTTGGCGTGGCTCGTTTTATTGAAAAACCCAATGCCGATAGAGCCCAAGCGCTGATTTTTCAGGGCAACGTGCTCTGGAACGCAGGCATTTTTCTGGCGCAAGCCAGCACCCTGCTTGAAGCAATGCAGCAGCATGCAGGTGACATCTTCCAGAGTTGCCAGCAGGCCATGGAAAAGGCCAAACAAGATCAACAGTTCGTCCGTCCTGAGCCCGAAGCATTCACCGCCTGCCGCGCTGACAGCATCGACTATGCCGTTTTGGAGCGTCACAAAAAGGTGGCGGTGGTGCCATTCGCCGGTGCGTGGAGCGACGTTGGCAGCTGGAACGCCGTGGCGGAACTGAGCCCGCCCGACGAGCAAGGTAACCGCATCGACGGCCACGGCTTGGCGTTTCAGAGTCAGCACACCTATATTCATGCGCCGCACCGCGTCGTGGTTACCCTGGGCGTGCAGGATTTGCTGGTGATCGACACCCCTGATGCGTTGCTGGTGGCGGCCAGCAGCCACGCCGAGCAGGTCAAAGGTGTCGTGGCGCAGTTGGAAGCCCGGCAAAATCCGGAAGCCAGTCTGCATCGCAAGGTGGCACGGCCTTGGGGGTGCTACGACAGCATTGACCGCGGCGAGCGCTTTCAGGTCAAGCGCATCACCGTGCGCCCGGGCGCCAAGCTCAGCCTCCAAAAGCACCACCACCGCGCAGAGCACTGGATCGTCGTGTCAGGCACGGCGCTGGTGACCAAGGGCGGCGAGACTCTCCTCCTCACAGAGAATCAGTCAACTTATATTCCCATTGGTGAAATGCACCGCCTGGAAAACCCCGGCAAAACCAACCTTGAAATGATCGAGGTTCAGTCGGGTAGCTATCTAGGGGAAGATGACATTGTGCGGTTCGAAGACAACTATGGAAGATCGTGAAATGAGCAAAATCGCACTGATTACGGGCGTTACCGGGCAGGACGGGTCTTATCTCGCTGAGTTCCTGCTAGACAAAGGCTATATCGTCCATGGCATCAAGCGCCGTGCTTCATCCTTCAACACGGCCCGCATCGATCATCTCTATCGGGATCCCCATGAGGACGGCGTCAGGTTCTTTTTGCATCACGGTGATTTGACGGACTCCAGCAGCCTGATTCGGATCATCCAGCAAGTCCAGCCGGATGAGATTTACAACCTGGCAGCCCAGAGCCACGTAGCGGTCTCTTTCGAGGAGCCCGAGTACACGGCCAATTCGGATGCCTTGGGTGCATTGCGGGTTCTGGAGGCAATCCGCATCCTAGGCATGGAGAAGAAAACCCGTTTCTACCAGGCATCCACCTCTGAGCTGTATGGCTTGGTGCAGGAGATTCCGCAGAAGGAAACCACGCCCTTTTACCCGCGCTCCCCTTATGCGGTGGCCAAGCTCTATGCGTACTGGATCACAGTCAATTACCGCGAAGCTTATGGTATGTACGCATGCAATGGCATCCTGTTCAATCATGAGTCACCTGTGCGTGGCGAGAACTTTGTCACCCGCAAAATCACCCGTGCGCTCGCGCGCATCAAACTTGGTTTGCAGGATCACCTCTACCTGGGTAACCTGAATGCGCTGCGAGACTGGGGGCATGCCAAAGACTATGTCGAAATGCAGTGGCTGATGCTGCAGCAGGAGCAAGCAGAGGACTTCGTCATCGCCACCGGCGTGCAGTACAGCGTACGGGACTTCTTGAACGAAGCCGCCAATGAACTCGGCATCGCCATGCGCTGGGAAGGCGCAGGAATCGATGAAAAGGGCTACGACGATCAGGGGCGATGCCTTGTCTCCGTCGACCCACGCTACTTCCGGCCCACCGAGGTGGAGACCCTCCTGGGTGATGCGTCCAAGGCGAGGCAGATGCTGGGCTGGACGCCCAGGATTACCTTCCAGGAACTGGTCCGAGAAATGGTGCGCGAAGACCTCAAGTCCGCCGAGCGAGATGAACTGGTCAAGCGGCATGGCTATTCGGCCAATGACTACCATGAGTAAGTGCACATGAGTCTTGGGCGCAATCTGCTGGCGGGGCTGGCCAATTCCGGCTGGTCTGCCTTGGTCGGTTTTTCGGTCGTTCCGTTTTATCTCAAGTACCTCGGTATGGAGGCCTATGGCTTGATCGGCTTCTTTATGACGGCGCAAGTCATGTTTCAACTTCTCGACATGGGCATGGCGCCTACGATTAACCGCGAGGTGGCGCGCTGCACGGCCTACGGAAATTTGAAAGACGCTGGAAAACTGCTGCACACGCTGGCGGTCATTTATTGGTCGATGGCTATCGTGATCGGCTTGTTTGTCATTTTGCTGGCGCCGGTCATTGCAACGCATTGGCTGAAGTCGAAATACCTGCCCAGCGAGACCGTGGCGCATGCCCTGATGCTGATGGGCTTGGTGGTAGCGTCCAGATGGCCGATCGGGCTGTATCAAGGGGCACTTATCGGGGCACAACGTATCACAGTATCCAGTGCAGTGAACATGTCGATGGTCACCATTGGCAGCTTAGGCGCGGTGATGGTGTTGGCATTTGTGTCTCCCACCATTGAGGCCTTTTTCCTTTGGCAAGCATGTGTCGGGCTGGTCTATGCCTTGACCTTGAGAAAAGTTACATGGTGGGTTATTGGTAGATCGAAGGAAAATAAATTTGATTCTCAGGAGTTGAAACGCATCTGGCGATTCACGGCAGGCATGAGTGCGATTGGTTTGACAGGATTGTTGTTCAGCCAGTTGGACAAGATCATCCTCAGTAAAGTGCTTGGGTTGGAAGATTTCGGTCACTACATGTTGGCGACAGTGGTTGTGAGTGGACTGTATATATTGATCACCCCGGTGTTCAATATTATTTATCCGCGTTTTTCCGCACTTGTGGCAAAGGGGGAGCTTCATTCGTTAAGCACTCAATATCGAGTGGGCACCCGGCTGCTGGCGTCGGTGCTGTTCCCCGCAGCCATGCTGCTGGCGATCTTCGCTGAAGATCTGGTTCGAATCTGGACAGGCAGTCCCGAAATTTCTGCGAGCACCGCCCCGGTCATTGCATTGTTGGCGGGCGGGTCCGCATTGCACGGAGTCATGCATTTCCCCTATGCGCTTCAGTTGGCGTACGGCGCAACCCGCTTGTCGCTGACGATCTATCTGGTGCTGATTGTCGTCATGCTCCCGCTGTTTGCGTTCCTTCCGCTGACGTTTGGTGCGGCAGGAGGGGGTGGTGCTTGGTTGGCGGCATTGAGCTTCTACATGTTGTTTGGCACGTGGTTTATGCACAGGCGCTTGCTGCCAGGGGAGGGTATGCGGTGGCTGGGCCGCGAAGTGGGCTTGCCACTGTGCCTCTCGATCTTAACTGGGATATTTGTATACCATTATTTCGCGAGCAACCCCACTTCTGAATACACCAAGCTTGCGATCGGCGTTCTTTTGAGCCTTTTGCTGCCCGCCCTTTCAATTGTCGCATCTAAAGAATTGCGTGCGCTTACCACCATGGGTTTTCAATGTTTTTTGAACAAGATCAGCGCGAGCTAAACCATCTTATCTTTTCCACTCCGAGCCTTGCGACTCAGCAAGTGCGTTTAAAAGTCATTTAACCTGCAGTAGAAAATGAACATCATTCCAAAAAGACTAAAAACCTTTCTGAAGCAATACGATTGGATCGTGTCGTTGTATTTGAAAGTTCACCATCACCTTCATCGCTACAAGGATTGGTGGGGAACGAAGGTTTGGAGGAGAACGACGCTGGTCACGACCCCTCTCGGCTTCAAGCTGATTTCTGGAATTCATCCTGCCTACCGGCAGATGCGAGAAGGGAAATTCGAAGTAGATGAAACCCAGATTATCAAACGCATGCTGGCCCAAGTGGAGGTGTTCGTGGATGTAGGCGCCAATCTGGGCTATTACACATGCTTGGCCTCCCAGCATGGGAAGCGCGTGATCGCTTTCGAGCCGCAACAACAAAATTTGAGATGCCTCATGCGAAATCTAGTGGTGAATAACTATCAGGATGATGTGGAGATATTTCCCTTGGCTTTGAGTGAGAAGGCGGGCGTGCTTACGCTTTATGGTGCTAGTGGGCCGTCAGCCTCTCTGATAAAGGGTTGGGCCGGATATTCTTCCAAGCATAGTCAGCAAATACCGGTCTCGACTTTGGATACAATTCTCGGAGCCCGCTTCGAAGATTCACGAATTTTTATCAAGATTGATGTTGAGGGCGCTGAATATCAAGTCCTGAGCGGCGCACAGCAAGTTCTTGAAAGAGAGATCAAGCCGATTTGGCTGCTGGAAGTGAGTTTGGAGGAATTTCATCCTGCCGGCACCAATCCAGATTATCAGAAGATATTTGATTTATTTTTTGATCGTGGTTACTGGGCGTATACCGCAACCGAGCCACCTGTGCGCGTAGACAAAGAGATTGTCGCGAGCTGGATTTCAAACAATGCAAACAATTCTCAAACTTTTAATTATGTGTTTCTTGATGCAGCCATGGCAGAACACATTAACGCTCGACACTCTGCTCGTGACTAACGTGTAGATTGATGAAAAATTAGGAAACGCCGTGATTAAGAAGCTTCTGAACTACCTACTTGATATTCGTGACAGGCAAAAGATGGCAATCGCGTTGGCCAAAGGCGGAGCGATGATGCTAGCAAGAAATATTGATCTCAGGCGCCCATCCACGTGGGAGTTTTCCGGCTTCAGTCAAAATGGCGAGGATGGAATCCTTGACGTCCTCAGCAGGCAGCTTCTGAAAAGCAATCGTTACTTTATCGAAATAGGTTCATCGGATGGGGTCCAGAACAATTCTTCTTGGCTAGTCGTGGCCGAGCAATACGATGGGCTTATGATTGAAGGGGACCCTCGGCTTGTCGAGAGGGGGGAACGTCTGATTGTGGGTTATTCCATCGGGGTTAAATACCTGAACATGTTTGTTGATTCGGAGAACATTCAGAGGTTGAAAGAATTGTCGAGGCATTTAAATCCGGACATTTTCTCTCTTGACATTGATGGCGTCGATTACTACATCGCCGAAGAAATTTTAAAAGGCGGATTTAGACCGAAAATATTTGCTGTTGAGTACAACTCCGTCTATGGCCAAGAGCGAAGCATCACGGTGCCATATCGGAAAAATTTTGCATTTTCGGATGCACACCCATCACGTCTCTACTACGGCGTTTCGATAGCGGCGTGGAGAAAGTTTTTTGATAACCATGGGTATCGATTCGTCACGGTGGACAGAAAAGGAGTAAATGCTTTTTTTGTCGACCCCGCTGCCTATTCACTTGACTTTCTGAATGGATTGGAATCTTTGGAATATGCCGAGAATCAATTCCAATACAGGAAATTCGGATGTCTCAGCGAAAAACAGTTTGATCTGATCAAGGATCAGGAATTCATTGAAGTTTAAAATGAATCTGCTTGTGGTCATGGAGAACTACCCACTCCCGATGCGGTCTGGAGGAGCCATTGTTGGGTACAACACGATACAACAGCTTACACAATATCACAAGATTGACTTCATTTGCTTTCGCCCTGAAAGCGGTGGGGACGAATTAGATTCGATTGTTGACAACGTATATTTGATTTCGGCGCAACATGACTTGGCTTTGCAAGGACGATTTCGATTCTTTTCTCGCCTGCTTTCCTTCATCTATCCGGGATCAAGCCGCCAAGGCGACCCCCATTTGTATGCGGCCATCAACAACCTCGTAATGGCCAAGGCCTATGATGCTCTATTGTTGTTCGAATTAAGTGCGGTGAAGCATTGCCACTCTGCCCTCCGCCGGAAGATGGTGGTCAACATAGAGGATCCTCAATCGATAAGAATTTCTCGTATGGCGGACTTACCTGTTTGGTCGATCGGCAGGCGATTGAAACTGAAAATCAGGGCTTGGTTGACAAGTCGCTACGAAAAAGCAATTTTACCGAAAATCGGATCCGTGCTTCTTTTGTCAAAGAGAGACATCGAGGACTTTCGAAAGCAGGGCAACTATTCCAACTTGGCGTATGTGCCATACGGCGTGGCACAGAGAAAGGCCATCGATATCAGTCCATACAGCAACCGGAAGAAGGCTATCGTTTATTCGGGGAACATGTTTCATCCGCCTAATGTGGATGGCGCTCTGTTCTTTCTCAACGAAATCTTCCCCAGTGTTCTTCAAATTGAGCCATCGGCCATTCTTTGGATTGTTGGTGCCGACCCCGACGAGAGAATACGTAGAGCTGCGCAGAGGTACGGTTCAAGTATAGAAATCACGGGACGCGTCGCCGACGTTTCTAGCTATGTGAAATCCGCAGTTGTCAGCATCTGTCCGGTGAGGCTGGAGATCGGTGTTCAAACCAAAATTCTTGAGTCCTTATCCCTCGGCACACCCGTGGTGACGACGGGCGCGGGGAATAGAGGCATCGGCGCGACGGCGGGCAGGCATCTTCACGTTGAGGACGATGTCGAGCGCTTTGCGAAGAAGGTGTGCGAGTTGTTTCGAGGAGAAAACTGGGAGAACCTCTCGGCGGAAGGTCGGCGCTTCGCTGCAGAGCATTTCTCTTGGGAAGAGAGCGCCCGCCAGCTTGATGGCCATGTATTGGCATTGACTGGCGGTGGACGGTGAGGACGGCCCTGTTGACCGGAGCGACCGGACAAGACGGTCTCTATATGACCGAGCACTTGATTGCGGCCGGATATCGGGTTGCCGGTTGCATTCGCAACAAGGATTTGGCAAGAAATTCTTTGCCAGAAACCGTGCGGGATCGCGTTGAGTTGTTCGAGTGGGATATGCATGATCCAGAACATCTCTTGGATGTACTGCACCATATTCGCCCTACCGAGATCTACAACCTCGCGGCCTATGCATCAGGCACAGGTATGTTCGATGATCCACTGGGGATGGCAGACATCAATGGCTTGGCCGTGACACGGATACTCGAGGCCATAAGAGCAGTTGATATCAACATTCGCTTTTGTCAGGCGTCCAGCCGAGAGATCTTTGGTGAGGCACTGGAAAGCCCGCAGACTGAGTCGACACCACCGAATCCACGGAGCCCATATGGCGCAGCAAAGCTCTATGCAGATTGCATGATCCGGATCTATAGAAAGCGTTATGGAGTGTATGCCTGTTCGGCCATCTTGTTCAATCATGAGAGTCCTCGTCGAAGTCTGGATTTCGTGACTCGCAAGATCACGCGCGAAGCCGCAAAGATCAAGCTCGGCCTGTCACAGGAACTACACTTGGGCAATCTGGACACGCAGCGGGATTGGGGATTTGCGGGGGACTATGTCCGGGCTATGTGGCTGATGCTGCAGCGGGATACGGCCGACGACTATGTGGTCGCAACGGGCGAGGCGCATTCCGTGCGCGAGTTTTGCGACGTGGCATTCGGACATCTGGACCTGGACTATCGTGACTACGTACGCGAAGGTGCTGCGGCCTACAGGCCTTCCGAACCTGCCCCGCTGGTTGGATCAACTGCCAAGGCCAGGCGTGAGTTGGGTTGGGAGCCGAAGGTGAGTTTTCGTGAGCTGGTTCACATGATGGTGGACGCTGATATGCGCGACTTGAGTTTGTCAAATTAATGGGTGACTGAAAATGACGTACAAAAAGATTGATCGATGCCGGATCTGCGGCAATTCCCAGCTCGAACGTGTGCTGGATCTCGGGGAGCAAATGCTGACTGGTGTCTTCCCTCGTGAACAAGGGGCAAAGGTTACGACAGGTCCCTTGCATCTGGTGAAGTGCGTCGGCGAGGGCGATGTTTGTGGTTTGCTCCAGTTGGAGCACTCGTACGATCTGGGTGAGATGTACGGCGAGAACTACGGTTATCGTTCCGGCCTGAACGCCAGCATGGTCACACATCTTCACAACAAGGTGAAGCGCATCATGGGACTGGTTGAGTTGAGTGATGGCGATCTGGTGATCGATATCGGCAGCAACGACAGCACTACCTTGCAAGCATATCCACCCAAGGGCCTTGCGCTCGTGGGTGTGGATCCTACGGGCGTCAAGTTTCATAAGTACTATCCGCCGCATATCCAGCTCATCCCCGACTTCTTCTCGTCCGCGCTTGTGAATGCCCGATTCCCGGGGCAAAAAGCTAAGGTGGTGACCTCGTTCTCGATGTTCTACGATCTGGAAGATCCGATGGGCTTCATGCGTCAGGTGTACGACGTGCTGGCTGACGACGGCGTCTGGGTGTTTGAGCAGAGCTATATGCCTACTATGCTCGCTACAAACTCCTATGACACAGTATGTCATGAGCATCTGGAGTTCTATGCTTTACGCCAGATCAAGTGGATGGCCGACCGCGTGGGTTTCAAAATCATGGATGTCGAGTTTAACGATGTAAATGGTGGCAGCTTCTCGATCACGGTGGCCAAGGCGAACGGAGATGCCACAGTTGAACCGACCGTGCAAAAGATTCTTGATGATGAGTGCACCAGGGGGCTGGATACCGTGCAACCCTACCGTGAGTTTGCGCAACGCGTAGAGCACTCTAAGGCGGAGCTGCTGAAATTCATCGCCCAGGCACATGCCGAAGGTAAGCGAGTCGCGGTGCTGGGAGCGTCAACAAAAGGCAATGTGCTGCTTCAATACTGTGGTCTTACGGCGAATGAGGTGACGTTTGTAGGCGAGGTAAATGCGGAAAAATTCGGATGTTACACACCGGGAACCTGGATACCCATCGTCAACGAAAACGATTTGCTACAAGATGAGCCTGACTATCTGATTGTTCTTCCTTGGCATTTCAGAAAGTTTTTCCTTGCTAACCGGAAATGGAAAACGGGTAAATTGGTATTTCCATTACCGCAACTGGAAATCGTCTAGCCCCGCTTTGCAGTAAGTGAGGGTGTCAAGGCTTGCGATTAACCTGTTAAAAAATCAAAATTCGTCTGACTTTTTCGTTTAACTCAGTAGCTAAAAAACACTGTCGAACATATTACTATTGCTCTTCGTGCTCTTCGTGCTCTTCAACTTTTACACATTCCTGTTTGTCTGTCTGCCTATCGTGTTTGGTGGATACTTCATAATTAGGTGGCTAAATCGGCTCATCGCAGCGCTGTGGCTGTTTGGGGCGTCGGTAGTTTTTTATGGGATGTGGCGTACGACTTTTATCGCGCTTCTTTTTGGTTTGCTCTTTCCAGGCCGCTGTATCAATGGCAATACCATTTGATCGCGTGAACGGACATGTCTGTTGTGACATTGAATGTAGACAAAATATCGATCCAAGAAGTTATTCGGAAGAAAGTATTCAAACAGGATCCTCCGAAATTTTTCGTGCTGACATATGTAGAAAGAAATTTTCCGAATCGAATGAGGGGGCGGCGGACTGCAGGCCAAAGGTCGTTGCGAAGAGCCTAATTCAATTCATGACGCGGCATTCGCAAACAGGGGTGCCGGAGGCAGTCGGGAAAGAAAACAATAAGTGAAAATCAAGATTCTCAGTGTCTTCGGTACGCGCCCCGAAGCCATCAAGATGGCCCCGCCGGTCCTGGCGCTGGCCAATGACGCGAGGTTCGATGCTCGGGTCTGCGTGACTGGTCAGCATCGTGAGATGCTGGATCAGGTGTTGGCGCTTTTTGATATTCGCCCGGATTTCGATCTGAATGTCATGAAGCCTGGTCAGGACCTCACCGATGCGACCACTGCGATCCTCCAGGGCATGAAAGAGGTGTTTTTGAACTTCAGGCCGGATCTGGTTCTGGTACATGGGGATACGGCCAGTACCTTGGCCGGGAGCTTGGCGGCTTATTACCAGCAAATTCCCGTTGCGCATGTGGAAGCCGGCTTGCGAACAGGGGACCTGTACTCGCCCTGGCCAGAGGAAGGGAATCGCAAGCTTGCCGGCGCATTGGCCGCGCTTCACTTTGCGCCAACAAACACTTCACGGCAGAATCTGCTGCGTGAAGGTGTGCCAGCAGAGCAAATCGTCGTGACCGGAAACACGGTAATCGACGCGTTGCTGCAAGTCGTTGCCAAGCTGAAGGACGACAGCTCACTGCAGGAGCGCTTTGAGAATGAGTTTGCCTTCTTGCGAAAAGAAAGGCGGATGATCCTGGTCACGGGGCATAGACGTGAAAGCTTTGGCGAGGGCTTCGGGCGTATTTGTCAGGCATTGGCCGACGCGGCTCGTTCATTTCCGAACGTGGATTTTGTATATCCGGTGCACCTGAATCCCAATGTCCGCGAACCAGTACACAGGTTGCTTTCAGGGTTGGCGAACGTACATCTGATCGAGCCGCTGGATTACCTGCCGTTTGTGTTTCTGATGAATCGCGCGTATCTCATCCTCACCGATTCAGGGGGGATCCAGGAAGAGGCGCCCTCATTGGGAAAACCGGTCCTGGTCATGCGCGATATCACGGAGCGACCAGAGGCTGTACAGGCGGGTACTGTCAAGCTCGTGGGGACCACCGTGCAGACAATCACCGAAAATCTCTTTGAGCTGTTAACCAGCGAAGCCACCTATCAGAGAATGAGTTTTGCCCATAACCCGTATGGTGATGGCGAGGCAAGCGGGAAAATCCTGGAGGCACTGGCGTGTTTTCATTTCGCCCGGGCATAAGGAGAATGAATTGAATTCTGCAGAAGTGACACAATGAATTTTCAAACTATTTCAATAATCGGTCTGGGCTACATAGGCTTGCCGACGGCCGCAGTTTTAGCAAGTCGGAAAGTCAAGGTGATCGGTGTCGATGTGAACCAGAAAACGGTGGACATCGTCAATCGAGGACAGATACACATCGTGGAACCAGACCTGGACATCATTGTCCGCGCCGCCGTTGTTGATGGATACCTGCGGGCCACCGCCAAGCCAGAACCAGCAGATGCTTTTCTGATTGCAGTGCCCACCCCCTTCAAGGAAGGTCATCAGCCGGATTTGGGTTATATCGAATCGGCCAGCAAGTCGATTGCCCCGGTGCTGAAAAAGGGCGACTTGGTTATTCTTGAATCTACTTCACCTGTCGGCGCCACAGAACAAATGGCGGCATGGTTGTCCGAAGCGCGACCAGACCTCACCTTTCCACAAACCCATGGCGAGGATTCAGACATCCGCGTCGCTCACTGCCCAGAGCGTGTTCTACCTGGACAAGTGTTGCGCGAGTTGGTCCAAAATGATCGCGTAATAGGTGGCATGACCCCCAAGTGCTCCGATGCGGCGGTCCAACTCTACAAAACCTTTGTGCAAGGCGAGTGCGTTATTACGAAAGCGCGAACAGCTGAGATGTGCAAGCTGGTTGAAAACAGTTTTCGAGACGTCAACATTGCATTTGCGAATGAGTTGTCTATTATCTGCGACAAGTTAGGGATCAATGTCTGGGAGTTGATCGGGCTTGCAAACCGTCATCCTCGGGTCAATATCTTGCAGCCGGGTCCAGGCGTGGGAGGGCATTGCATTGCCGTCGATCCATGGTTCATCGTGAGTTCAACGCCCGAGGAGGCGCAACTCATCCGAGCAGCGCGTGGGGTAAACGATGGGAAACCTGGGTGGGTGCTCAACAAGGTGAAGCTGGCCGTGGCCGACTACTTGCGGTCAAATCCGAATAAGACGGCGAAGGACGTAAGTATTGCCTGCTTCGGGCTGGCTTTTAAGGCAGACATCGATGATTTGCGGGAGAGCCCCGCGCTGGAGATTACTGAAAAAATAGGAATCGGGCACCCGGGGCGGGTCTACGCCGTGGAACCGCATATTGATAAACTGCCAGCTTCGCTTGCCGCGGTGGTCACACTGAAGACTATCAAAGAGGCGCTGGACGAGGCGGAGATTTACGTGCTTCTAGTAGACCACAAAAAATTTAAAGAGTCGGCAATGCAATTGCCATCAGGGAAGTCAATTGTTGACACGAGAGGTATCTGGAGTATGCGGTGATAAGAAGAAAAAAAACATTCATCTGCCACCCCAATATCAAGCATAAAAATGTCAATAAGACGGAACGTATCGCCCAATTTTCACTGACTACTTTTGGACGGTAAAAATGCTCGGAAATAGCCTGCGGCAAAAGATCAAAAAAACTTCCGCAACCAATTAAAAGCCTGTTGGTTCGATTAAGTATCGGGGGATGAAGTTGCCCGGTTACAAACTTTATCAGGGCTATTTGAAAGAGAAGCGTGGACTTGTGGTCGGTGCTCCAAGTACGATATTTGAAATGATACTTCCCGTTTATCAGATGGTTGAATCTCTGGATGGGGTAACTTATGACTACACTCAAATAGGGAAGATGCTGATTTGACTCATCTGTACGAAATCTTGGCCTGCATGACTTTTCAAGACACCCGCCAGCCAGTGATTTTGAAACCTTCAAAAAATGAAGCCTCGACAACTTCTGCATCATCATGTTTTCGGTGAGGATCTGATGCGCAAGGTATTTGGTCATTGTGGTATTGAAGTTATCAATATTGGGATTTCGGAAGCTGACTTCTTCGGCTTTGCCCTGAATAGGGATGGATGGGTTATTCTGAAATTATGAATAAAACATTGCGACTGTCTGTGACCACACTGTTGTTCATGATCTTTCTGATTCCACAATCATTTATGCAGATAAAATTGCCATTTTTATCTCTCGCGTTGCTCGGGATCGGCATTGGGATTTTCCGTGGAAACTACAAAGTAAATCATCGGGCGTTCATTCTATATTATTTCTTGTTTAGCTTGATGGCTGTCATTTGGTGCATTATTGGTTTGATAAAAGGGGCGGCGACTATTGCGGTAATGGAGTCTTTTAGAGTCTATTTTGTGTACATGTGGATATATTTTGTGATCACCATATATATATCAAACAATGAATATCATAAATATACCGATAGGCTATTTTGCATGGCTGCCATTGGGATTGGAACTATTGCACTATATGCATTGGCTGATCATGTTTATGGATTGGGGTGGTTGGATCAGGCTCTGGCGGATGAGATGTATCTTCAGGTCGGTATACACGACGGCTATGTTCAGATGAACAATGTAAATATTGGAATGCTAACATTCATCATTCCTTATCTACTTAGTCGAATAATTCTTGAGCAATCAGGTTCCAGGCAACTGTTATTTTCTGGTCTGGTCGTCGCTGTCATATCTGCACTGCTGGCATCCCGCAGGATTGTTCTCTTCTTGTTTTTATTGGCGCCTCTTATCACATATGTCATTTGCTTTTTTTCAGACCAACAAAACAAGAAAACGGGGCGACAGGTATTGTTTTTTTATTCGATCCTGGCAACTATCGCAGTAGCAGGCTATTGGTTGGCAACGTTGATGAGTCCTGCGCTCGTTGACGGATTTTTGGAAAGAGTTCTGGACATATTTAAAAATGATCCGGAGTCTGATCGGCAATTGCAACATTCGGGCCTGATTGAGGGATTTGAGAATCAATATCTTGTGGGCTCGGGTTTCGGTGGGACGATTGATGTAGTTCGTTCAGATGAGCGTCCGTGGACTTTTGAGCTCACATATTCACGACTATTGTTTAATGCTGGTTTTTTTGGCATTGCCTTGCTGGGGTTATTTTTCACTTATTATATATTTCTGACGATTAAAAAAATAAAAAAAACGAAACATAAGGATATATATATCCCACTAATGGTTGGTTTTTTCTCAATATTGATCGCATCTGCCTCCAATCCTTATCTTTCATCTTTTGATTTCCTGTTTGCACTCTCAATAGTTCCTTTGATACTTAACACCAAAGAGACTGCAGTATCCTATATTGAAGCAAGAGGAGCTGGAGTGTGAGTGAAATTGTCAATGTAGCAGCGGTGGTTACCGCATTCATGCCAGATGAATCGATTTTGGCCAACCTCAAAAGAATTGCCGCGCAGGTGGGACTAGTGATCTTGGTTGACGATACTGGTCAAGCTGCAGGAGAAGGGGCGGCGGATTTTTCGCAGATAAAGAATCTTCGCTATATAAAAAATAATGCAAACATCGGCATCGCAGCGTCCCTAAACGCGGGGGTGGAGTGTGCGGCCGAAGAGGGTTTTAATTGGGTTATTACCCTTGATGATGATACGTTGGTGTCTGAAACTTACGTCGCAGACGTATTTGAATTTATTCAAGGTAATCAGTTGCCAGACATCGGGTTAGTGGCGTGTTCGCGGGAAGGGCGAGTTCGGGCTGCCAGTGTGAATGGAGAAAAATTTTTCATAAAAAGAACGTTGATTACGTCCGGGAGTGTATTTTCCGTGGATATTTTTAGAAGAATTGATGGGTTTGATGAGGAATTATTCATAGATCTGGTGGACTTTGATTTCTGTACTAAAATCAGAAAAATTGAACACAACATCGTCATGCTGAATAAATACGGGATGGAACATAAGGTTGGCAATTCTCAATTAAAGAATTTCGCATTTTTGAGGCTCGTCATATACAATCATGCGCCATTCAGGCTTTATTATCAAATGCGAAATACCTTTTTCTTTGTAAAAAAATATTTCGCATTCGACCCTCTGTTATCGATTTACATATTTCTTGATGTATTTCGTTTGCCCTTAAAGGCTTTGCTGTTTGAGCGTCAGAAGCTCAAGCGACTTTCTTATCTCGCTGCCGGACTTTGGGATGGCTTGATTGGGCGAAGAGGCGCGCTCGCCTTAGTCAAAAATAGGAAAGTTTGACTTCACCTTCACTTGTTGCAATGCGGCCTACTATGAAAAATAATTGTGTCCCATTAATGCGGCAGGGAGGAGTTTTTTACTACGTGAGACTTGTTGTCAAATTGGGGGAGAAATGAAAATAGGATATGTGTGCACAAACTATAACAATAGCAGTTACACGCTTGAGGCTGTTAGAACATTGAAGGCTAATCCAAGGCATCAGTACTGTATCGTCATTGTTGATAATAAATCTGATGCCGCGAGTGTGTCGCAGTTGAATAAAATGACTGCAGAGCACCCAGATGTGAACTTAATACTGAGTCAAGATAATGTGGGTTACTTTCGTGGCTTGAATCTAGGTATCAAACACTTAAGGGAACATTATCCGGATATTGAGTGGATGATTGTTGGTAATAATGACTTGGAGTTCCCGGCCGACTTTGCTGACAAGTTGTCTTCCGTTGTGCTCGTGCTTCGCTCGCATGCGGTGGTATCGCCGGATATTATTACCGTCGAAGGGGAGCATCAAAATCCGCATGTGATTTCTAGAATCAGTAAAATCCGTGAAATTTTCTACGATTTGTATTACGCAAATTATTATTTGGGTATGGTGATAAAGAAACTAGCCAAGATTTTTCCTTCAATATCCAAGAGATCGGATGAGGCGCAATGGCGAATTGCCCGCCCTATATACCAGGGGCATGGCTCATGCTATCTACTTGGACCGCGCTTTTTTGAGCAGTTTGCGGAGCTTTGGGCCCCAACATTCATGATGTCTGAGGAGTACTTCCTTAGCAAGCAACTCAGCGATGTAGGGCAGATGGTTTACTATACCCCTGCAATTCAAGTGGTCCATCACTGGCATGGATCACTAGATAAACTCCCGAGTAAGCAGCGATGGAATCTTGCGAGAGAGGCACATCGTGAATATCGTAAATATATTAAATTGATGCATTAGAAGGACGCAAATGCCGATTAGAAAATACCCGCTGATCATCGTGGAAGCTTTTGCGGAATGAGGGCCTATCAGATTTGCAGCAGGTGCGTAATGGACACCAGTGACAGTCAGATCGTCTTCGACGAAAACGGTGTCTGTGACCACTGCGCCGGATTCAAGAGGGATGTGCTGCCCAACTGGCACCCGGACGAGCAGGGCAAGGCTATGTTCAAGAAGGTGGTGGAGAAGATCAAGCGTGAGGGCGAGGGCAAGACTTTCGACAGCATCATAGGCATGAGTGGTGGCCTAGACAGTTCCTATCTACTGCATCTCGCAGTGTCCGAGTTCGGCCTGCGCCCGCTCGTATTCCACGTGGATGGGGGATGGAATACCGATATTGCCGTGAACAATATCCAGATGTTGGTCGACAAGCTGGGTCTCGACCTTTACACCGAAGTGATCAACTGGGAGGAAATGCGCGATTTCCAGTTGGCGTTTTTCAAGGCAGGTGTTCCGCATCTCGACATCCCGCAAGATCACGCTTTTGTCTCCACGCTATATCACTTTGCACACAAGCACAAGATCAAGTACATCCTCAATGGCGGTAACTATGCGACGGAATGCGTGAGGAACCCGCTGGAGTGGCTGTATTACGGAACCGACATGGCACAACTGCGTGACATTCACCGTCGTTTTGGAACCCGACGACTCAAGACGTATCCTTTCAGCAGCATCCTGTTCCACAAGGTCTATCTTCGATATATCAAAGGGGTGCAGGTGGTGAAGCCTCTGAACTGGCTGCCCTACACAAAGGACCATGCTATCAACACGCTTTCGACGATCTATGGCTGGCGCGCATATCCGCAAAAGCACTTTGAATCGCGTTTCACCCGGTTCTTTGAGGGCTACTGGCTGCCGACGCGCTTCGGCTACGATACGCGTCGGGTGCAGTTCTCCAGCCTGATCCTGACGGGGCAGATGACACGTGAGGAAGCGCTTGGAAAGCTGGAGCAACCGGCGTACGACCCAGAAACTATCGATGAAGATTTCGAGTACATCGCCACCAAGCTGGGTATCAGCATTGATGAGTTGCGCCACTATCAAACGATGCCGAAGAAGACCTATCAAGATTACAAAAACCAGGGATGGCTGTTTGACCTGGGGGCGAAAACGCTGAAGTGGTTCGGTGTGGAACGGGCTGTGAAGCGATGATTGCAATCATCGACTATGGTTCGGGCAATATCGCTGCGATTGCCAACATCTACAAGAAGCTCAAGATCCCCTATCTGATTACCGGTGACTTGAGGGAATTGGAGGCGGCAGAGCGTTACATTCTGCCCGGCGTGGGGGCATTTGACGCAACGATGCGTTATTTGAACAAGTCGGGAATGGTCGGCCTGCTGAATGAGCAGGTATTGGGGAAAAAGAAGAGGGTGCTGGGCATCTGCGTAGGCATGCAGATTCTGGCAGATTCAAGTGAAGAGGGCGTTCTGCCCGGTCTCGGGTGGGTACCTGGGCGGGTCCGCAAGATTGACGAGTCGACCCTTTCTCGCGCCCCCAAACTGCCACACATGGGCTGGAATGCCGTGAAGCCGGGAAACGGCGCCCAGCTTTTTGAGTCTGTGGACACCTCGCGCGGCTTCTACTTTCTGCACAGTTACTACTTTGAGGCCGCGAATGCTGCTGATGTTTCCGCGACGGTCGAATATGGCAAGGCGCTTACTTGTGCGGTGGCGCACGAAAATGTGTTTGGGATGCAGTTTCATCCTGAAAAGAGCCATTCCAATGGCGTGGCCGTTTTCCGAAACTTTGCGAAACTTTAAACATGCTTCGTTCAAGAATTATTCCATGCCTGCTGATGCACGATGGCGGGCTGGTAAAAACCCGGCAATTCAAGGATCCCAAGTACGTGGGAGATCCGCTCAATGCAGTAAAAATATTTAACGAAAAAGAAGTCGATGAACTTATGTTTCTCGACATTGATGCGAGTGCACAAGGTCGGGCCCCCAATTTTTCGATGCTTAAGAGTTTGGCCGTGGAATCACGAATGCCGCTGTGTTACGGGGGGGGTATCACAAGCGCAGAACAAGCGGCGCAGATCATTGCCCTGGGCTATGAAAAGGTTTCTATCAGCTCAGCTGCATTGGCCCGCCCAACTTTGATACGGGAAATGGCGGAAGCCGTGGGTGGGCAGAGCGTGGTGGTGACGCTGGACGTTCGGAAGAATAAGCTGCTGGCTGGGTACACGGTCTATAGCCATAACGCCAGGGAGAAGCACAGGGTGAATATGCTGGAGTTTTGCCAGCAGGCGGTGGAACTCGGCGCAGGCGAGATCGTAATCAATTCGATAGATCGAGATGGAGAGATGACTGGTTACGATCTGGAATTGGCGAGGAAGCTTCGCTCGAGTGTGCCCTCACCTCTATCCATATTGGGCGGCGCTGGCAACGTCGATCATATGCAGGAGTTGATCGCTGCGGTGGGAGTGGTGGGAGCTGCTGCAGGAAGCATGTTTATCTTTAAAGGGCCATATCGGGCGGTTCTGATCAATTACGCCCGGCCCAATCGGTTGGTATGAATTTGGAAATTTATCGATGAAACAGATACTGCAGGACATGGGCAACGGAGCCACTTACATTGAAGAGGCCCCCGCGCCCGCTATCAGCCGGGAGGCCCTGCTCATTAACAGTAGCGTCAGTTTGATATCTGCTGGCACAGAGCGGATGCTGGTTGATTTCGGAAGGGCATCCTATGTGGAGAAGGCGCGTCAGCAGCCAGAGAAGGTCAAAATGGTGCTGGAGAAAATCCAGACCGATGGATTGATGACGACCATTGAGGCCGTGCGGTCGAAGCTCGCTCAACCGCTGCCCTTGGGCTACTGCAATGTGGGGGTGGTGGCGGAAGTCGGCTCCGGCGTGGATGGATTCAAGGTGGGGGACCGAGTGGTGTCCAATGGGCCCCATGCCGATGTGGTTAAGGTGAGTAAGAACCTTTGCGCTCGGATTCCGGATGCGGTGACTGACGAATCAGCGGCGTTTGTGGTGTTGGCCTGCATCGGCCTGCAGGGAATTCGCCTGGCGCAACCCACATTGGGTGAGGCGTTTGTGGTCACTGGGGTGGGGCTAATTGGCCTGCTGACTGTGCAGTTATTACGGGCCCATGGTTGCCGTGTGCTGGCCATTGACTTTGATGAATCCAAGCTGGCGTTGGCTCGGCAGTTCGGCGCTACCACATGCAACCCCGGTCAAGGTGAGGACCCGGTGGCCGCCGGCATGGCATTTAGCCGGGGGCAGGGGGTGGATGGGGTAATCATCGCTGCGTCCACCAAGTCTGCCGACCCCGTGACGCAAGCGGCACACATGAGCCGCAAGCGTGGGCGTATTGTGCTGGTGGGCGTGACCGGGCTAGAGCTGAATCGCGCAGACTTTTATGTCAAAGAGTTGAGTTTTCAAGTCTCTTGTTCCTACGGTCCTGGCCGCTATGACCCGGACTATGAGGATAAGGGGCAAGACTATCCGCTGGGCTTTGTCCGCTGGACGGAGCAGCGCAATTTTGAAGCTGTGCTTGACATGCTGGCTAGCGGCCAACTGGATGTGAAGCCGCTCATCACGCACCGTTTTGCGTTTGAAGATGCCCCCAAAGCTTACGAAGCACTGACAGAAGACAAGAGCGGCTTGGGTATCCTGCTGCAATACACCTCACCGGTGGCCACGCGCGCTGTGCGTAACGTGACCCTTGCATCGTGCTCCTGGTTTGACGCGCAGCGCCCGGTGCTGGGTTTCGTTGGCGCGGGCAACTATGCGTCACGCATGCTGATTCCGGCGTTCAAAGCGGCGGGGGCGCAGTTTCACACTATCGTCACGGCAGGTGGCATCAGCGGCGTAATCCACGGTGAGAAGGCGGGCTTTGCGGAATCCTCCACCGACATGGCAGCCATGCTGGCCAACGCCACCATCAACACGGTGGCCATCGTCACCCGCCACGACACGCACGCCCGCTTTGTGGCCCAGGCGCTAAAGGCTGGCAAGAACGTGTTTGTGGAGAAGCCACTCGCCATTCACTCTGCAGAGCTGGCCGATGTGCAGGCGGCTTATGCCGAGGCGCACCAGTCTGGTAAACAAAGCGGCTATGGCCCGCAGCTGATGGTGGGTTTCAACCGCCGCTTTTCGCCTCAGGTGCAAAAGATGAAGGCCTTGCTACAGGCGGTGAAAGAGTCCAAGTCGTTCATCATGACCATGAACGCTGGCGCTATTCCTGCCAACCACTGGACGCAGGACAACGCCGTGGGAGGGGGCCGCATCATTGGCGAGGCCTGTCACTTTGTTGACCTGATGCGCTTTCTGGCGGGCAGCCCCATCGTGTCCATTCAGGCGCGCCGCATGGGCAATACGCCGGGTGTGCAGACCACTGAAGACAAGGCATCCATCACCCTCGGGTTTGAAGACGGCTCGTTCGGCACCATTTTGTACCTGGCCAACGGCGCGGCCAGCTTTCCCAAGGAGCGGGTAGAGGTCTTTGCCGCTGGCCGCGTGCTGCAGCTTGATAACTTTCGAAAACTCAAGGGTTATGGCTGGCCAGGGTTCAGCAAAATGAATCTGTGGAAGCAGGATAAGGGCCAAAACGCCTGCGCGGCAGCGTTCCTGCAGGCCGTTCAAAAGGGTGTGCCGGCCATCCCATCGGAAGAGATATTTGAGGTGGCGCGGGTCACCATCGATGTGGCGGAGCAATTGCGCAAGCAATGACGGGATTCATGTCAAAAGACGGCGCGGATCTGCGCGCAAGTGAGCCTTTCCCAGTGAGAGCTTTACTCTACTTTCATACAATTCGTCATTTACGCCTCGACCAAATTTTTGGCCGTCTCCGCTTTATTCTTTACCGACCCCGCCCAAACTTTCAAGTTCCGCCCCCACTCAGAGCGGTGACGGGGACATGGGTGACACCATGCGCGCGCAGACCAAGCATGGTCACCGAAGATTCCTTTATCTTTCTGAATGAATCCAGATCGATTGCAGCCAAGGCGGCGTGGAACGATCCATCTGTAGAAAAATTGTGGCTCTATAACTTGCATTATTTCGACGATCTGAACGCCGTAGGTGCGGTGAATCGTCGTGAACTGCACATACGCCTAATCGAGAGGTGGATAGATGAGAATCCACCCGGCTATGGAAATGGATGGGAGCCATATCCCATTTCTCTCAGAATCGTCAATTGGATCAAGTGGGCATTGGGCGGAGGAGCTCTTTCCCCGCGAGCTATCGCCAGTCTGGCGATACAAACCCGTTTTCTATGTAAACGGCTAGAGTTTCATTTATTGGGGAATCATCTCTTGGCGAATGCCAAGGCGCTGATATTTGCAGGGGCCTTTTTCAAAAAAGAGGAAGCGCAAGAGTGGTTAAATAAGGGAGTCGCTATCCTGCGCCGCGAGTTGCCTGAGCAGATATTGGCGGACGGTGGGCATTTCGAGCGCAGTCCGATGTATCACGGAATTATTCTGGAAGATTTCTTTGATATTGAGAACGTTGCCAAAGGCTATGGCTTGGAAGCAATCATCAGGGCGGAGATGGTTGCCAAAATGCGCGACTGGCTTGCGACGATGTGTCATCCTGATGGTGAGATTGCTTTCTTCAACGATGCAGCATTCGGAATCGCTCCCAGCTTGCCGGAATTGAATGAATATGCGGAACGATTGAAGCATCCACTTCACAAAGCACCATGCGATGGTGTGCTTCGACTGGCAGAAAGCGGGTATATCCGACTGCAAAAGGGAAAGGCCGTGCTCTTGATAGATGCTGCACCCATCGGTCCAAGCTATCTTCCCGGACATGCCCATGCGGACACCTTGTCGTTTGAACTCTCTCTGCAAGGCCAGCGAGTGATGGTTAACTCTGGTACATCTTGCTATGGCAGTGGGTTGGAACGTCGGCGCCAACGCGGCACTGCTGCACACAACACCTTGGTTGTCGATGGACAGGATTCGTCGGAAGTATGGGGCGGGTTCCGTGTGGCGCGGCGGGCGCAAGTTCATTCATTGAAGATCTCAGAAACAGCAGGTGGCGCTCGTGTCGAGGCGAGCCATGATGGTTATCGACGCCTACCCGGGCGCAATTTGCATCGGCGGAGCTGGCTGCTCAATGACGGATCACTGGTGATCGAGGATGAAGTCACCGGCGAGTTTGTCCTTGCCGAGTTACGGTTCCATCTTCATCCAGAGATCACAGTATTGGACGCGATTGCCGGCAAGGTGTCATTGCGATTACCTGACGGGAAGATGGTGGAGGTGGTCATTGAGGGGGCTAATCTTTTTGTTGAGAAGACCACATGGCAGCCGTATTTTGGGGTTGCTACACCGAATACTTGTCTGGTGGCGATGTTGACTGACCCTAGAGCCAGGACAATTATTAACTGGGGAGAAAAAGATTGAGGATGTTGGTACTGAGCTTTTACTACAGGCCAGACCTGAGCGCAGGATCGTATCGAACCTCCGCGTTTGTCGATGCGCTAAAGCAGAAGATGCCCGTCGATGGACAAATAGATGTGCTGACAACCCTACCCAACCGCTACAGTAGTTTTTCGGTAGAAGCCCCTGCGGAAGAAAAAGCCCCCGGATTGTCGATAGTTCGCATTGCATTGCCGCCGCATAAGAGCGGCATGTTCGACCAGGCCAGAGCATTCATTTCGTTTGCGCGTGAGGTGTCACGCCAGACCCGCGGAAAGGAATACGACCTCGTTTTTGCGACATCCTCGCGCTTGATGACAGCCGTGCTGGGGGCATGGGTTGCGCGCAAAAAGCGGATCCCGCTGTATCTGGATATACGCGACATCTTTGTCGATACGATCAAAGATGTGTTGCCCAGGCATTTTGCGATACTGGCTAAACCCGTATTTGCAGCGCTTGAGCGCTGGGCGATAAATAGTGCAAGCAATGTGAATTTGGTCTCGCAAGGTTTTTCTGAATATTTTTCAGCACGTTATCCCGGGCAACGATTCTCTTATTTCACCAATGGAATCGATGATGAATTCTTGTCGGTGCCAATACCTGAATCGGTATCACGAACGAGTGATGTGGTGGAGGTTCTCTATGCGGGAAACTTGGGTGAAGGGCAAGGGCTACATGCAATTATTCCTGATTTGGCCAAGAGAATGCAAGGGCGAGTACGTTTCAAGATCATTGGAGACGGGGGGCGAAAAGAGGCGCTATGCGCGGCATTGGCCGGCACTGGAGTAGATAACGTCGAGGTGTTGCCGCCGATGAAACGAGCGCGATTGATAGAGGCATATCAAGCGGCAGACGTGCTATTTCTTCATCTGAATGATTACGATGCGTTCAGAAAAGTATTGCCCTCGAAACTCTTCGAGTACGGTGCGATGGGCAAGCCCATCTGGGCCGGGGTCTCCGGCTATGCGGCTGAGTTCATGCGGACAGAACTGGATAATTCGGCGGTCTTTCATCCATGCAATGCAGTGGAGGCTGAACGGGTATTTAGCCGACTCCGGTTGCAAAATGAGCCCCGCGATCGATTCGCTGCCAAATTCGCCCGGATAAACATCGCGAACGAAATGGCAAATGACGTTGTAAATAATGTAGGCTGAATTTCAGAGCGTCAACAACAATTTATGACCCCGCAACTTTTAATTACTGGCGCCACTGGTTTTGTTGGGAAAGCCGTGTGCGAGCAGGCGGTGCTTCACGGTTTTGCCGTCAAAGGTGCGCTGCGCATACGTGGAAAAGTGCCAAGTTGTATTGAGCAATTCGCGGTTGGCGAGATAAATGGCGCGACAGATTGGGGCAGTGCTTTGCGCGATGTGAATGCCGTGATCCATCTCGCCGCCCGAGTGCACATCATGCACGACACTGCGGCCGACCCGCTGACTGCCTTTCGTGCCATCAATGTGGAGGGCACCCTGAACTTGGCCCGCCAGGCAGCAGCAGCGGGAGTAATACGTTTTGTATTTGTGAGCTCAGTCAAGGTCAATGGCGAGGCGACGCTCCCGGGGCAGCCGTTCACCGCAGACGATGTGCCCGCGCCACTGGACGCCTATGGCGTCTCCAAGATGGAGGCGGAGCAGGGACTGCGCGAGATGGCCCTGGAAACAGGTATGGAAGTGGTCATCATCCGGCCTCCCTTGGTCTATGGACCGGGGGTCAAGGCAAATTTCGCCGCCATGATGCGCTGGCTTCGGCGCGGCGTGCCCCTGCCGCTGGGTGCTATTCATAACCAGCGCAGTCTGGTGGCGCTGGATAACCTGGTTGATTTGATCGTGACTTGCCTCACGCATCCCGCTGCAGCCAATCAGACCTTTCTGGTGTCCGATGGCGAAGACGTCTCCACCACGGAGCTGTTGCGCCGCATGGGCCAGGCCATGGGGCGCTCTGCGCGTTTGATTCCGGTGCCGGCCAGCTGGCTGAAATTGACGGCAGCCTTGGTGAGAAAGCAGGATGTGGCGCAGCGGCTGTGCGGGTCTTTGCAGGTGGATATTGAAAAAACGCGGCGTTTGCTGGACTGGACTCCGCCGCTGTCGCTGGACGAGGGACTCAGAAAAGCAGCAAAAGGATATGGACATGAAGCGGGTATTTGATTTGTTGCTCGCCGTTGCGGCCGCTGTGGTGCTGGCCGTACCGGTATTGCTGGTGGCGGTGCTGGTACGCCTGACCTCTCCCGGCCCCGCTTTGTACTGGTCCGACCGGGTAGGGCGCCACAACACCATTTTCAAAATGCCCAAGTTCCGCGGCATGCGTGGATGGTAGGTTGGAAGGCACAATGATGCAGATTAGAGTGTAAAATTAAGCTCTTATTAAATAGCTTAATTTGGAGCTGATTATGCAAATCATGTTTACAGACCGTACTGTCAGTATTTCGGATTTCAAAAAAAACCCGGCATCGGTTCTTCGGGTGGCTGATCAACATCCGGTTGCGGTGATGAGCCACAACAAGCCAGTGTTTTACATGGTGGAGCCGAAGTTGTTTGAGGCCATGCTGGAGGAAATTTCTGACCATGAATTGCGCCAAACGGTACTGTCCCGCTTGGCTGAAAAGGCCCACGCGATAGAGGTGGACATTGACCAAATCTGAAGTGCCAGGTGGTGCTTATACCTATCGCTTGAAGTTCGTGCCTTCCGCTTGGGCCGAGTGGCAAGCGCTGGACGGATCAGTCAAAGAACCCTTGCGCAAACTGCTGAAGAAGCGGCTGAATAACCCCCATATGCCCGGCGCTGCACTGCACGGCGAACTGGCAGGATTCTACAAAATCAAATTGCGCAAGCAGGGCTACCGCTTGGTGTATGGCGTGGAAGATGATGCACTCGTGGTCATGGTGATGGCCGTAGATAAACGCGAAGACAGCGCGGTTTACCGGGCCGCGTTAAGCCGTCTTTTTGAGAAGAGTTAATTGGGGTCACTTTGCCGGTGCATATCGGAAAACTGCGCCAGTTATTGGGATTGCCTCCGCCACTTACACTGGATCAGGGTTTGAAGAAAGCAGCAGCAGGATATGTACGTGAAACGGGTGTTTGATTTGCTGCTGGCCTTGGCGGCTGCTGTGCTTTTAGCCGTGCCGGTATTGCTGGTGGCGGGGCTGGTGCGCCTGACCTCTCCCGGCCCCGTCTTGTACTGGTCCGACCGGGTAGGCCGGCATAACAAAATTTTCAAAATGCCCAAGTTCCGCAGCATGCGGGTCGGCACGCCGGCGGTGGCCACGCATTTGCTGGCCGATGCCAGGTCGCACCTCACGCCCATCGGTTCTTTCTTGCGCAAGAGCAGCCTGGACGAGTTGCCCCAGCTGTGGAGCATTCTGGTGGGTGACATGAGCTTTGTCGGACCCCGGCCTGCGCTGTTCAACCAGCATGACCTGATTGAGTTGCGCACGCAGCAGGGCGTGCATGAACTGGTGCCGGGGCTGACGGGCTGGGCACAAGTCAATGGCCGCGATGAGCTGCCCATACCTGACAAGGTGAGGCTTGATGTCGAGTACCTGCAGCGTCGCTCGCTTTGGTTTGACCTGCGTATTCTCTGGCTCACTTTTGTCAAAGTGCTGCACCGTGACGGCGTATCGCATTGAAGGCAAAGCGTTGATATTGAAAAATCCCGGAATGCGCCTGGCGCTGGTGTGTCTGCTTGCCGCGTCGGTGGGGCTGTCTATGGCCATCATCAGCATCAGCAAGTTCTTGCTGGTCGTCACTTTGCTGGTCGTGCTGTTGCGGGGCTACCGGGCTGCTTCCAGCGGTGCAGCCTTGCGGCACATGTGGACCCCGCTGCTGGCGACCGCCGTTGTACTGGTTTTTACAGTCAGTCTTCTGTGGACTTCTGCGCCCTTGGATAGTGCGCTCGGTGCGGTGGGGAAGTATGGCAAATTCCTGCTTATTCCTGCGCTTTTGGTGCTGGTTCAGAGCCGCCGTGAGGCTGTGTATGCATTGATCTTCTTTTTGGGGGGGCAAACGTTCTTGCTTCTTGGTTCCTGGGCACTGTATTTCCATGTGCCGGTTCCATGGGCCACTTCAAACATGGCGACAACTGCCTCTGCTGTCTTTTCCAGCTATCTGGACCAGAGCATCATGAGCGCGGTGGTGGCAGCCGTTTTCTGGCATCTGAGAACCTTTGCACCGAATCGTTTTTTGTTTTACGCAGCCACCGCGGTATCGGTACTGGCCTTGGGGTGCGTGTTTGTTGTTTTTACCGGGCGCACCGGGCATCTCGTGGGAATAGCGGTGTTGTCGCTGGCCATTTTTTTTTGCTTTGCCCAAAAGGTATCGGTTCGCTTCCCTGTTGGTGCCGCCGTTGGTGCTGGTGGTGGTATTTCTCAGCTTTGACAAGGTGGCGCAAAGACTTTCTGCTGTCAAGTCAGAGGTGTCAGCGTATTCTGCCGAGACTGGACAGGAGAGCTCATCCGGCACCAGATTGAAGTTCTGGACAACTTCCGTTGAAGCGATTTCCCGGAAACCCCTGATGGGTTCCGGTGCCGGGAGCTGGGTCACGGAGTACAACAGAATCGAGCAGCTGAAAAACCCCCTTCATCCAAGCCTGGGGGCCCAGTCACACGGCAACCCTCACCAGGAATTTCTGTTGTGGGGTGTGCAACTGGGGGTGGGCGGCATTTTTCTCTTGTTCGCATTTGCAGGGGCCGTCTTGCTGGACTTGCGTAAGATGGACCGTCCTGTTGCACGTGCAGGGCAGTCGGTGTTGCTGGCTCTCGCCGTGTCTTGCCTGTTCAACTCTTCCCTGTACGATGCCTACATTGGTGATTTTTTCTGTGTATCGCTGGGTGTCTTGTTGGCTTACGGCTTTCATGGTCGTGAGGTATCACGGGCAGCGTAGCGGGGGGTGTGCAGCACCTTGAATATGAAGATTGGTTGATAAAAACATGAAATCAGGGAAACGAACCTGGGCGTGGGCTCCGGTTGGGGTAGGTCGAAAGCGCCTTTTTCTCCGGCCTTTGTCGGCCAATGCTCATGCGTAGCCAGGTGCTCAGTTGGTCGCGCGTGACCAAATGGTTGCTGGTCATGCTGCTCGATGTCGTCATGGCCGTGACGGCCATGTGGATGGCGTTTTCGCTGCGGCTGGACACCTTGCACTGGCCCTCCGACATGCAGTGGGTGGCCTACGCTTTGGCGCCTGTGCTGGCCGTTCCGGTGTTCATCAAATTCGGGCTCTACCGCGCCATTTTCAGGTACACCGGCCTTGCCGCGCTGGTGGCGACTGCGCAAGCGATCGCGGTGTATGGCATCTTGCTCTTTGCCTTGTTGCTATGGCAACAGTGGCCAGGCATACCGCGCACCATTGGCGTGTTGCAGCCCGTGATTTTTCTGGTGCTGGTGGCCACCAGCCGCGCGCTGGCTCGGTTCTGGTTGTCGGACTCTGGCCGCATGGCCCGCCAGGTGGAAGGGCGTCTGCTGATTTATGGTGCAGGCAATGCCGGCGTGCAGACGGCCACCGCCATTGGCATCACGGGGCAATACAAACTGGTGGGGTTTATTGACGATGATGCCTCGAAGATGCGGCGCAGCATCAATGGTGTTCCGGTGTTTGGCCTGATCGATGTACCGCAGGTTGTGGCCCGGCATCAGGTGACTGATATCTTGCTGGCATTGCCCCGTGCATCGAGGGAACGCCGAAATAGCATTATCGAAAGCTTGCGTGGGTTGCCTGTTCATATCCGTACATTGCCAGCCTGGGCCGATTTGGCCAGCGGTCGGGTGACGGTAAGAGATTTTCGTGAGCTGGATGTGGAAGATCTGTTGGGGCGCACCCCCATTCCGCCTGACGGGCAGTTACTCGCGCGGGATATCACTGACAAGGTCGTGTTGGTAACCGGTGCGGGCGGCAGTATCGGCAGCGAGCTGTGTCGCCAGATCCTTTTGCAAGGACCACGCCAATTGCTGCTGGTGGACCACAGCGAGTACGGACTCTACGCAATCCACCAGGAACTTCAGGCACTGTGCTCCGCCAGGGAGTCCGGGGCGGAACTGCCGGTTGAGCTTGTGCCTTTGCTCGGAAGCGTGGCCAGCTACGACCGGATGTCGGCCTTGTGCAAGCTCTTCCAGCCAGCCATTGTTTACCATGCAGCCGCTTACAAACATGTGCCCATGGTGGAGGGCAATGCCGGTGAAGGCATTACAAACAACGTGTTCGGCACGCTTAACATGGCTCGCGCTGCACTGGAGAACTCGGTCGCGCGTTTCGTGCTGATCTCGACCGACAAAGCAGTGCGTCCCACGAATGTGATGGGTGCCAGCAAACGCATGGCCGAGCTGGTGTTGCAGGCGCTGGCGGCTGAAAGAGCGCCAGTATTCCTCGACGCAGGCGCCGTGTCCGGAAGCGGGCGTGCCAACACAACCTGCTTCACCATGGTGCGATTTGGCAATGTGATGGGCTCCAGCGGCAGCGTTGTCCCGCTGTTTCGCCGACAACTGGCCGATGGCGGCCCGCTCACAGTGACCCACGCCGAGGTCACCCGGTATTTCATGACCATTCCCGAGGCGGCGCAGTTGGTCCTTCAGGCCGGCGCCATGGCTGTGGGGGGTGATGTCTTTGTGCTCGACATGGGAGAGCCTGTAAAAATAATGGATCTGGCGCGTCGGATGATTGAACTGTCGGGCTTGACTGTGCGGGAGGAGGGGGCGGATACCGGTGATATTGAGATCAAGGTCACAGGCTTGCGTCCCGGAGAAAAACTCTACGAAGAGCTGCTGATCGGCGACAACCCTGAATCCACGGCGCATCCCCGCATCATGAAAGCCCATGAACCCTTTCTGTCGTGGTCAGAGCTTGCCGCAGAATTGCGTGCATTCCGGCTCGCCGCGCAAGCCAACGATGTCGAAACGATCAAGGCCACGCTCAAGCGCCATGTGCAGGGATACAAGCCGAGTTAATGGGGTGCGGGTGCTCCGGCAAGCATGCGGCACAATTCACCATTATTTCCCCACCCAAGGCCAGCCGCAATGACGACCACCTCTTCCCCCGACCCCGACCTCTCCCACGTAGGCCCGCGCGACAAGGCCGAAATCCTGGCGCAGGCCCTGCCTTACATCCGCAAGTTCCACGGCAAGACGCTGGTCATCAAGTACGGCGGCAATGCCATGACGGACCCGGCGCTGCAGGCGGACTTTGCCGAGGACGTGGTGCTGCTCAAGCTGGTCGGCATGAACCCGGTGGTGGTGCACGGCGGCGGGCCGCAGATCGAGACGGCTCTGAACCGTCTCGGCAAGAAGGGCCAGTTCATCCAGGGGATGCGGGTCACCGACGAGGAAACCATGGAAGTGGTGGAATGGGTGCTGGCGGGCCAGGTGCAGCAGGACATTGTGGGCCTGATCAACCAGGCCGGCGGCAAGGCGGTGGGCCTGACCGGGCGCGACGGCGGCTTGATCCGGGCGCAGAAACTCAAGATGATCGACAAGGACGACCCGGCGAAGGCGCACGACATCGGCTTTGTCGGCGATATCCTCAGCATCGACCCGAGTGTGGTCAAGGCGCTGCAGGACGACGCCTTCATCCCCGTCATCAGCCCGATCGGCTTTGGCGAACACAACGAGAGTTACAACATCAATGCCGATGTCGTCGCCGGCAAGCTCGCCATCGTGCTCAAGGCCGAAAAGCTGGTGCTGCTGACCAACACACCGGGCGTGCTCAACAAGGCCGGCGAGTTACTGACCGACCTGAGCGCGCGGGAGATCGACGATTTGTTTGCCGACGGCACCATCTCCGGCGGCATGTTGCCCAAGATCGAAGGTGCACTCGACGCGGCCAAAAGCGGCGTGAATTCGGTGCACATCATCGACGGCCGCGTGCCGCACGCCATGCTGCTGGAAATCCTGACGGATCAGGCCTACGGAACAATGATTCGGTCTCATTAAGCGTTGTGATGGCGCGCCTCGCCCCTGTTAAAGCGGCCACCGTGGAACCGGCTTTGCCGGGCCACAGGTGGCGCCCCCTGGAGGGGGAGGCGCCGAAGGCGCTTCGGGGGGGAGCCAGGTTATGAGATTGCTCCTCGTTGAAGACGACGTCATGCTGGCCAGTGGCATCAAGCTGGGGCTCAGTGACGCCGGTTATGCGGTGGACTGGGTCGGCAGCGCCGAGCGTGCCGAGGAGGTGCTGCTGGCCGAAAGTTTCGACGCCGCCATCATCGACATCGGCCTGCCGCGCACCGACGGCCTGGAGCTCACGCGGCGCCTGCGTGGCCGCGGCGTGGCGATGCCGGTGCTGATCCTGACCGCGCGCGATGCGCTGGAGGACAGGGTGCAGGGGCTGGACCTGGGTGCCGACGACTACATGGTCAAACCCTTCGAGTTGCCCGAGCTGCTGGCCCGCCTGCGCGCGCTGCTGCGCCGCTCCCAGGCGGCGACCAGCGCCATCCTGAGTTTCGGCAACCTGGAACTCGATTCCGCGAACCGCCAGGCGCGCGCCAACGGCCAGCTGATCGAGCTGGGCCCGCGCGAATGGACGGTCATGGAATACCTGCTGGTGCATGCACCCAAACCCGCCAGCAAGGAAAAACTGCTGGCCGCGCTGACCGGCTGGGACAAGGAAATCACGCCCAACGCCATCGAGGTCTACATTTCGCGGCTGCGCGGCAAGCTCGAACCGCACGGCGTGGCCCTGCGCTCCATCCGAGGTTTCGGTTACCGGCTGGAGCTGGTCGACGCCGCGCCCCCCGGCGGCTGAAACCGGGCGGCAAACCGATGAGCCCGCCTTCCGGCGCCTCCGCCGACAGCCCGGCCCCTCCCGCCGCGAGCCTGCCGGCCGCCATGACATCTGGCCTGCAGCGCCGCTTGCTGCTGCTGCTGCTGCTGCCGCTGAGCCTGTTCGCGCTTGTCAGTGTTTACTTCGATTACCAGGCTGCCGGCAATGCCGCCCTGCAGCAGGACCAGCAACTGACGCGGCTGATCCCGCTGCTGGCGGATTCGGTGCTGGCCCCCGGCGCCCCGGGCGGCGCGCCGGTCATGCTGCTGGCGCCGCCGCTGGAAGAGTTCTTCAAGGCGCACAGCGGTTTCGCCGGCTACCGCATTTCGGACGAAGCCGGCAACTTCCTGGCCGGTGAACGCTGGATCAGCATGGTGCTTCCCGCCACGCGCGAGCCCGAGCTGCACAGCATGGAGGAAAACGGCGTGACCTACCGCATTGCGGTGCAGCGCGCCCGGACCGCCGCCGGCGAGCTGATCCTGCAGCTGGCCGACGGTTCCGACGCGCGCCAGCAATGGGTTCGCTCGGTGATGTTCAAGGTCTTGCTGCCCAACCTGGTGCTGGTGCTGGCCGCCGGGATTGCCGTGAACTGGGCGGTCACCCGCGCGCTGCGGCCGCTGCTGGACCTGAAGGATGCGGTCGAGCGCCGTTCGCCGCGCGACCTCAGCGCCATCGATCCCGCCAGCACGCCAGCCGAGGTCCAGCCACTGGTGGCCTCGCTAAACCGGCTGTTTGCGCTGGTCAACGACCAGGCCGAAGGCCAGCGCCGCTTTGTCGCGGATGCCGCGCACCAGCTGCGCACCCCGCTGGCCGGGTTGCAGGCCCAGGTCGAGGCCTGGGCCCAGGCGGCGGGCGCGCCGGCCGCACGCGGGCAACTGACCCTGTCGGCAGAAAAAATCACCGCCTTGCGCAGCGCCACCCGGCGCACCTCGCAGCTGGCCAACCAGCTGCTGGCCTTGTCGCGCGCCGATGCCTCCAGCATGGCCAACCAGCCGCGGCAGCGGGTGGACCTCAAGGATTTGTGCGAAGCGGTGCTGGCCCTGCACCTGGACGCCGCGCACGCCAAAAACATCGACCTCGGGCTGGACGCCGGCTTTGCCCAGGTGGCCGGCCATGAATGGATGCTGCGCGAGCTGGTGAGCAACCTGGTGGACAACGCGGTGAAATACACCCCGGCCGGCGGCACCGTGACCCTGCGTTGCGGCCAGCAGGACAACCCGCTGACGGGCCGGCCGCAGGTGGTTCTGGAGGTGGAAGACGACGGGCCCGGCATTCCCGCGGCCGAATACGCGCGTGCGCTGGAACGTTTTTACCGCGTGCCCGGTACGGCCGGCGAAGGCAATGGCCTGGGCCTGGCGATTGCCGACGAAATCGCGCGCTTGCATGGCGCGCAACTCTCGCTGGCGCCGGCCGGCGCGCAGGGCGGCCTGCGCGTGCGGCTGGTAATGCCGCTGACGGGCTGAAACTGCCCCCGGCGGCCGGCTTTTTCGCTCCGGCGCACCCCTCTGGCCGGCGCTCAGGATGCCCTTATAAGCTGTGAGAGAATCCAGTCAGTCTTTAGCTTTTGAAACATCTCTTACAACGCCGCCTATGTCCGAGTTCGAGTCTGAAGTAAGCCCTGAGCTCCCCGCAGCCGCTGCGCCGCGCAAGCGGCCCAAGCCGGGCGAGCGCCGCGTGCAGATCCTGCAGGCGCTGGCAACCATGCTCGAGCAACCCGGCGCGGAGCGCATCACCACCTCGGCACTGGCTTCGCGGCTGGATGTCAGCGAGGCAGCCTTGTACCGGCACTTCGCCAGCAAGGCGCAGATGTTCGAGGGGCTGATCGAGTTCATCGAGCAGACCGTCTTCACCCTGGTCAACCAGATCACCGAACGCGAAACCGACCCGGCGGTGCGCACCCGCAAGCTGGTCATGATGCTGCTGCAGTTCGCCGAGAAAAATCCCGGCATGACGCGTGTCATGGCCGGCGATGCACTGGTGTTTGAAAACGATCGCCTGCAGGAACGCATGAACCAGTTTTTCGACAAGCTCGAAGCCAGCCTCAAGCAAAGCCTGCGCGAAGGCGCGGCCTCCGAGGGCGCGGCCATGCCGACGGTGCAGGCCCAGGTCCAGGCCTCGGTCATCGTGGCTTTCATGATGGGCCGGCTGCAGCGATTTTCACGCTCGGGCTTCAAGCGCCTGCCGTCCGAACACCTGGACGCCAGCCTGGGCATGCTGCTGGGCTGACCAGCGCGGCGCCGGGATGCTATAAAAACAGGAGCTGGCGACGCTTGCCAGCTGTGCGCTGGAGGCTGATTTGCTTCATAAATCCGGGACAAGCCCGGACTCGCCGTCCAGCCCGGCCTGCAAGCGCTCCAGCGCCGCCAGCACCCCCAGACGGTCGATGGCATCCAGGCTGCGGGTGACGAGCGCCAGCCAGCGCTGATCCCTGGTCAAGACCTCCCCCCAGATCGCCGGCAAGCTGCCCAGCGCCTGCACACTGGCGGCGGCATCACCGGCATGTGCCAGGGCCAGGGCCTGCAGCTGGCCGGCCATCGGATCGTTCATGGCATAGGCCCGGCCCGACTCGTCGCTGCCGCGCACATACCGCATCCAGGCCGCGGCGGCAAAGGCCAGGCGGTCTACCGGCAGGCCGGCGCGCAGCGCGCCCAGCACCGAGGGCGGCCAGCGCTGCGGGATTTTCTGCGAGGAATCGGTGGCGATCTGGTGCACGCTGTGCTGCAGCGCCGGGTTGGCAAAACGCGCCAGCAGGGCGTCGCGGTAAGCCGGCCAGTCCGGGCGCGCCAGTTGCGGGCCGACCTCCTGCGTCATCAGGCCATGGATGAAGCTGCGTACGGCCGGCTGGGTGATGCAGTCGGCGATCACCGGCCAGCCGGCGACCGCGCCCAGACAAGCCATGACGGTGTGGCTGCCGTTGAGCAGGCGCAGCTTGGCGTCCTCGAACGGTGCCACATCGTCGACCACGGTCACGCCCGCGGCCGCCAGCACACCGGCGTCACCCGCCTCGACAAAACGCCGCTCGATCACCCATTCCCAAAACGCCTCGGTCCCCAGCGCGGCTTCGTCGGCCACGCCCAGGGCTTCGCGCGCCGCGGCCAGGCGCTGCGGCGTGGCAGCAGGCACGATGCGGTCCACCATGCTGTTGGGAAAGGCGCATTTGCCGGCTACCCAGTGCGCCAGCGCAGGGCTCAGCTGCCGCGCGGCCGCCACACACAGGGCCTGCAATTGCCGGCCGTTGCCCACCAGGTTGTCGCAGGACGCGATGGTCAGGCCGGGCAGGCCGGCAGCGTGCCGCGCCGCCAGGCCTGGCGCGATCAAGCGGCCCAGTTCGGGGACGTAGCCTTTTTCGGTGACGGTCAGCGTGAGCCAGCGGGTGGCCCGCGCGGCGATCGCGGCGATGACCTGCGCCGGCTCGCGTGCGGCGACGGCGGTTTGCCAGATCGCGCCGCCGACCTGCCACTGGCAGCCGGCGCTGCTGGCCACCTGCACCGCGTAGAGGCCGTCCTGCGCCTGCAGGCTGTCGGCCAGCGCGCTGTTGCGCATGGCCACGCCGAACACGCCCCAGCGCGTGTCGCCGCGCTGCAGCAGCCGGTCGAACACCAGCGCCTGGTGGGCGCGGTGGAAGGCGCCCAGCCCCAGGTGCACCACGCCGGGCGCGCCGCTGCGGGCATAGGACGGGACGGTGACGCCGCGGCTGGCGATGGCGGTCAGACCAGCGTTGTTCAGCAAGGCTGGTTCAAGCGCGGAATTGATGGTCAATTTGGCTTCCAGCTCAGTATTGACAAGCGTGAGCAGCTATCAATTTCATAGTGATGAAAGCGGCAGCCTGTCAGTCCGGCAGCGACACCCCGACCTTGCGGCCGGTGGCCACAATTTCCCGCCAGGTCTCGCTGTCGACCTCGATGCCGCTGTGCTGGCGTTGCTGGCGTTTGGCGCGTTCCGGGTCACCGGCAATGAGCACCGCGTCGGTGCCGGGTGCGGCCGGCGCGGCCTGGAGCCAGTCGGCAAAGGCCAAGGCCTCCTGCTCGAAGCTGGCCTGGGTGCCGAGTTTGGCCGGGTCGATCAGGATGGTCAGCATGCCGTTGATCACCGCGCGTATCGCCGGGTCGGCCGGCTTGTGCGCGGTGCCGCTGCCGGTCAGCGCGCCGCCCAGCAGCTCGCAGGCCACCGCCATGCCGTAGCCCTTGTGTTCACCAAAAGCCATCAACGCGCCGAACAGGCCATTGCTTTGCGGCACCACGACGACGCCGGGGTTGGTGGTGGGGCGGCCGAACTCGTCGATCAGCATGCCGGGCGCTACCTGCTGGCCCTGGTTGTGGGCCACCCGCATCTTGCCTTGCGCCACGCGGCTGGTGGCGAAGTCGAGGATGAAGGGTTCACGTCCCTGGAGCGGGATGCCAATGCAGCAGGGGTTGGTGCCGTAACGCCCGTCGGCGCCGCCGAAAGGCGCGACCACGGGCCGCGACAACACATTGACGAAGTGCAGGGAGACCAGGCCTTGCGCCACCGCCATTTCGGCAAAGTGGCCGATGCGGCCCAGGTGGTGGGCGTTGGCCAGGGTCATGATGCAGCTGCCGTGGGTTTTCGCGCGTTCCATGCCCAGCGCCATGGCCTGCTGGCCGACCACCTGGCCGTAGCCGCGCTGGCCGTCCAGCGTGAGCAGCGAACCGGTGTCCAGCAGCACACGCAGGCTGTTGTTGGGGATCAGGCCGCCCTCGAGCACGGCGTCCACATAACGCGGCACCATGCCGACGCCGTGCGAGTCGTGGCCGCTCAGGTTGGCAAAAACCAGGTTGGAAGCGACGGTGTCAGCTTCCTCCCGGGTGCTGCCAGATGCTATTAAAACAGTAGCTACTTGCGCTTGCAGGGCGGCCGCTTGAAAGGTTTTTTGCATATAAAAAGTGCTGTTTATCGGGATGGCTGCGTTTATATGTCATCCCGGACTTGATCCGGGATCCATGTCAAACAGGCCACGCTTCAAGGTGTGCGCATGGATTGCGGGTCAAGCCCGCAATGACAGTCGGGTGCATGCATCAACTACATCACTGCGCCGACCTGCCAAGGCACAAACTCGTTTTGCCCGTAGCCGTGCGATTCGCTTTTGCTTTTCTCGCCGGAAGCCGTTGCCAGCACCAGCTCGAAGATGCGCTGGCCCATCTCGGCCACCGTGCTGGCGCCGTCGATGATCTCGCCGCAGTTGATGTCCATGTCTTCTTCCTGCTTGCGCCACAGTGCCGAATTGGTGGCCAGCTTGAGCGAAGGCGAGGGCGCGCAGCCGTAGGCCGAGCCGCGCCCGGTGGTGAAACAGATCAGGTTGGCGCCGCCGGCGACCTGGCCGGTGGCGCTGACCGGGTCGTAACCCGGCGTGTCCATATACACAAAACCGTGCGCGCCCACCGGTTCGGCGTATTCGTACACTGCCTCGAGGTTGCTGGTGCCGCCCTTGGCCACCGCGCCCAGCGATTTTTCGAGGATGGTGGTCAGGCCGCCGGCCTTGTTGCCGGGCGAGGGGTTGTTGTTCATCTCGCCGCCGTTGATGGCGGTGTAGTGCTCCCACCACTTGATGCGTTCGACCAGCTTTTCACCGACCTCGCGTTTGACGGCGCGGCGTGTCAGCAGATGTTCGGCGCCGTATACCTCGGGCGTCTCCGACAGGATGGCGGTGCCGCCGTGCGCCACCAGCAGGTCGACCGCCGCGCCCAGCGCCGGATTGGCGCTGATGCCCGAATAACCGTCCGAGCCGCCGCACTGCAGGCCGATGGTGATGTGGGAAGCGCTGCAGGGCTCACGCTTCACGGCGTTGGCGCGCGGCAGCATCTCATTGATCAGGGCTATGCCTTTGTCCACCGTCTTGCGCGTGCCGCCGGTGTCCTGGATGTTGAAGACACGGAAGTTGTCGCCTTCGCGCAGCGCGCTGTGCGCCAGCCAGGCATTGATCTGGTTGGCCTCGCAGCCCAGGCCGACCACCAGCACCGCGGCGAAATTGGCATGGGTGGCGTAGCCGGTCAGCGTGCGCTCCAGAATCTGCATGCCCATGCCCTTGTCGTCCATGCCGCAGCCGGTGCCATGCGTCAGCGCGACGACGCCGTCGACATTCGGGAACGCCGCCAGCGCCGCCGGGTTGGTCTGGCGCGAAAAATGATCGGCAATCGCGCGTGCGGCAGTGGCCGAGCAGTTCACGCTGGTCAATACACCGATGTAGTTGCGCGTGGCGACGCGGCCGTCGGCGCGCTTGATACCCATGAAGGTCGCCTCGCGTTGGGTGGGTGCCGGCTTGACGTCGGCGCCGAAGGCATAGTCGCGCGCGAAGTCGCCCTTGTCCGGACCCATGTTCAGGTTGTGGGTGTGCACATGTTCGCCGGGTGCAATCGGCTGGCTGGCAAAACCGATGATCTGGTTGTAGCGCCGCACCGGCTCGCCGGCCGCGATGGCGCGTGTGGCGACCTTGTGGCCGGGCGGGATCAGGCCGCGCACGGTGACGTTTTCAGCCTGCGCGCCGCCCACCAGCTGGGCACGCGCGATCAGCACATCGTCGGCGGGATGGAGTCGGATAAAGGGGGTCATGGGAACACCTGCGATCAATAGAACATTTTGGGCAGCCACAGCACCATTTTCGGGAAGTAGGTGATCAGGGCCAGCGAACCCAGCAGCGGCACCAACCAGGGCAGGATGGCCATGGTGGTGCGTTCCACCGAAAGTTTGGCCACCCGCGCCAGCACAAACAGCACCATGCCCATGGGCGGGTGCAGCAGGCCAATCATCAGGTTGAGCACCATCACCAGGCCGAAGTGCACGAGGTCAATGCCCAGCTGCTGGCAGATCGGCACCAGGATGGGAACGAGGATGGTGATGGCCGCCGTGGGCTCGAGGAAACAGCCGACAAACAGCATCAGGAGGTTGGCCAGCAGCAGGAACACCCAGGGCTCCTTGGTGAAGCCCAGCACCCACTCCGAGATCGCGGCCGTCACGCCGGTGGCGGTCAGCATCCAGCCGAAGATGCTGGCGGCCGCGACGATGAAGAGCACCGTGGCGGTGGTCTCCACCGTGTCCAGCGAGACCTTGATGAACATCTTCCAGTTCAGCGTGCGGTACCAGGCAAAGCCCAGGATCATGGCCCACAGGCAGGCGGCAATCGCCCCTTCGGTGGGCGTGAAGATGCCGGTGGTCATGCCGCCTATCAGCAGCACCGGCGTCATGATGGGCAGCACCGCCTGGAACTGGAAGAAGCGGTCCGCCGCAAACAGCGCAGCCAGGCAGACCACCACGGTGATTTGCGCCGGCATCCCGAACCTGGCGATCAGCAGCCAGACCAGCACCGGCCAGACGATCACCACGGCGGTTTCCGCCAGGGCCTTGATCACGCGCGGCCACTCGAACTGGATGTCGCCGCCCCAGCCGTTTTTGTGGGCGAAATAGGCCACCGTCAGCATCATCAGGATGGCCATCAGCACGCCCGGCAGGATGCCGGCCAGGAACAGCGCGCCCACACTGACGTTGGCCATCATCCCGTAGATCACAAACGGCAGGCTGGGCGGGATGATGGGCCCCAGGGTGGCCGACGCCGCCGTCACGCCTACGGCAAATTCCTTGCTGTAGCCGTGGTCGGTCATGGCCTTGACCTCGATGGTGCCCAGGCCGGCGGCATCGGCAATCGCGGTGCCGCTCATGCCGGCGAACACCACCGAGCCCACGATGTTGACATGGCCCAGTCCGCCCTTGAGCCAGCCGACCAGTGCCAGCGCGTAGTTGTAGATGCGGTTGGTGATGCCGGCGTTGTTCATCAGGTTGCCGGCGAGGATGAAGAAGGGCACAGCCAGCAGCGGAAAGCTGTCGATGCCGCTGACCATGCGGTGGATCACCACAAAGCTCGGGAGGTTGCCGGTCCACCAGATGTAGATCAGCGAGGAGCCGGCCATCGCGATGGCGACCGGAATGCCGCCGCTCATGAGTAAAAGAAAAATGATTTTGAGCATGGGATCTTGTTATTTGTCGTCCATCGAGGACTCGGGCCGCTCGAGCACGCAGTAGCCGCGCTTGCGGTGAAACAGCGCGACCTGCACCGAACGGAAAGTCATCGCAGCGAAACCCAGCAGGCAGACGCCGTAGACCCAGTTCATCGGCAGGTCCACCATGGTCATGCGCGAGTTGCTGCCCAGCTTGAGCATCATCATCCCGGTCAGGATGGTGGCCGCCGCAAAGAAGCCGATGCGCAGCAGGTCCACCGCTGTCGCCATGACACGGCCCATGCGCTTCGGCATGAATTTGTAGAAAAAATCCACCTGGATGTGGTTGTTCTTCACCACGCCGATGGTGGCGCCGGTGAAGACCACCGCAATCAGCAGGTAACGCGCAATCTCTTCCGTCCAGGCGGCCGAGTCGTTCATCACATAACGCGTGAAGAACTGGTAGAACACCGTGGCGCCCAGGATCCAGAAGAATCCCAGCGCCACCCAGCCTTCCAGCGTGGTACCCGACAGGTCCACGGCGTCGTCCTGCATGTGAAATTCGCCGTCCGCCCCCATCACGGGGGCCATGTCGTCAATGGTTTCTATCTTCATGGTGTGCCTGCAAGTGACTCTCTGTGGATCAGGACACCGCGGAACCGGCTATGCCGGGCCGCTGGTGTCGCCCCCTGGGGGGGGGGCCTATTTGATCGCGATGATCTTGTCCCAGTCCTTTTTGTCCAGCTTCATGGACTCGAAGGTGATGGCCTTGAGCACGCGCTGCTGAAAGTCGGCGCGGTCCACGGTCACCACGTTGTTGCCCTTCTTCTTGAATTCCTCGACCAGCTCGCCTTCACGCTTGCGGATGTCGTTGGTGGCGTTGACGGCGGCCTCCTGCGTCACCTCGGTGAGGATTTTCTGCTCGGCCGGCGACAGCTTGCCCCACAGACTGGGCGCGATCACCGTCAGCAGCGCGTCGGAGATGTGGCCGGTCAGGATGATGTTCTTCTGTACCTCGAAGAATTTCTTGGCTTCGATGGTCGGCAGCGGATTTTCCTGCGCGTCCACGGTGCCGTTCTGCAGCGCCAGGTAAACCTCGGCAAAGGCGATCGGCGTCGGGTTGGCGCCGCAGGCGCGTGGCAGGGCGGTGTAGGCGGGCGAGTCCGGCACCCGCATCTTGATGCCCTTCATCTCGTCGCAGTTCTTGAACAGCTTGTTGCTGGTGGCATGGCGCGCGCCGTAGTAGGTCAGCGCGGTCACGGTGTTGCCGGTGGCTTTCTTGTAACCCTCGGTCAACTCCTTGAACACCTCGCTCTTGCCGTACTTGACCACATGGTCGGCGTCGCGGAAGGTGAAGGGGTAATAACTGACGGCCAGCCGCGGGTAGGAGTTCGAGGCGAAGGAAGCGCCGGTCAGGATCATGTCCACCGTGCCGAGCTGCAGGCCCTGGTTGATGTCGCTTTCCTTGCCGAGACTGGAGGCCGGAAAGACCTGGATCTCGTACTTGCCGTTGGTGCGTTTCTTGAACTCCTCGCCGGCCCAGACCGACCACTTGTGGTAGGGCTCGGAGGTTTCATACACATGCGCCCATTTCAGTTTGGTCTGCGCATTCGCGATGCCAAAAGGGGCGATAGCCCCCGCCAGCAATGCGCAAGCAGCTACTGTTTTGAGAGCAAATTGTTTTCTTGTCAGCGCTTTCATGGTGTCTCCTCTTGGGTGGTTACTGGCTTTCAAAGGGAAACGATGCACACGCCAGCCGTGCACCGCGGTTCATGGGTCATCCGGCGTTCGCCAGGCTGGCGAAGGGCTCCTTGAGTTGCCGCGCCTGGCGCCAGCTCACGCTGAAGCGGGTGTGCGAGTTGTCCATGTGGGCATGCATGGCCAGGCGGGCGGCCGCGCCGTCGTGGTCGCGCACCGCCTGCAGGATGGCTTCGTGTTCACTGATGGCGGCGGTCCAGGACTCCAGGTTTTCGAAGTAGCCGCCGAGACGCTCGAACAGCGGACCGCGCCGCGAGTCCCAGAAACGCTGCACGGTTTCGAGCAGGACCACGTTGTCGCACGACTCGACAATCGCGGTATGGAAGGCGCGGTCGCCTTCGAGCGGCAGCACGCCGCGGGCGGCGTCCTTTTTCATGAGATCCAGCGCCCTGGCCATCGCACTGACGTGTTTGCGTTTGGCCTGCAGCGCCGCGATCGAGGCGATCTCGCCTTCGACCACGCGGCGCGCGCGTATCAGCTCCAGCGGCCCCCATTCGTCGGGGGCGATCTGCGGCCGGCTGGCGGCGGCAGCGGCGGCATGGCTGCTGCGGTCCAGCACATACACGCCCGAGCCGGTGCGCACCTCGACCCAGCCCTCGACTTCCATCGCGATCAGTGCTTCACGCACCGAGGGCCGGCTCACGCCCAGTTGCTTGGCCAGGTCGCGTTCGGCCGGTAGCCGGGTGTTGACGGCAAACTCCCCGGCGCTGATCAGCGCACGCAACTGCCCCGCAATCTGGCGGTACAGGCGTTGGGGTTCGACGGTTTGAAGCGGCACGGAACAGGCGAGTGAAAAAGGGATTAAGGGTTAGCCAGAATTGGACAAGTGGTAAGGCCAATTAATAATCCCATGAATCCCCGGCGGCAACATCCGGCAAAACCCTGTGCAGGGGCTGCCGGCGCCGCTTTCGCAACAACAGGAACCATCATGAGACTCGAAGGAAAAACCGCGCTGGTCACCGCCGCCGGTCAGGGCATAGGCAAGGCCAGCGCGCTGGCCATGGCCGCAGAAGGCGCCCAGGTCTGGGCCACCGACGTCAACGAAAAACTGCTCGCCGCCTATGAGGGGGTGCCCAACATCCGCGCGCTCGCGCTGAATGTGCTCGACAAGGCGGCGATCGGCAAAGTGATTGCCGACATGCCTGCGCTGCATGTGCTGTTCAACTGTGCCGGCTTTGTGCATGCCGGCTCCATTTTGCAGGCCACCGACGAGGAGTGGGAGTTCGCCTTCAACCTCAATGTGCGCTCACAGTACTGGACCATCCAGGCGGCGCTGCCGAAGATGCTGGCCAACAACGGCGGCAAGGGCAGCGGCAGCATCATCAACATGGCCAGCGTGGTCAGCCTCAAGGGCCTGCCGAATCGTTTTGTCTACGGCGCGTCCAAGGCGGCCGTGATCGGCCTGACCAAAAGTGTGGCGGCCGACTTCGTGACCCAGGGCATACGCTGCAACTCGATCTGCCCCGGCACGGTGGACACACCGTCCCTGCAGGACCGCATCAACGTGTTCGAGGACCCGGTCGAGGCGCGCAAGAATTTTGTGGCGCGCCAGCCCATGGGGCGGCTTGCGCAGGCCCACGAGATCGCGCCGCTGGTGACTTTCCTGGCCAGCGACGAGTCGGCGTTTGTCACCGGCCAGTCTTACAGCATCGATGGCGGCATGACCATATGAACCAGCTCGACTTCGGTGGCCGCCAAGCGGTGGTCACCGGCGGGGCTGTTGGCCTGGGGTTCGCCATTGCCCAGCGTCTCATCGCATCCGGCGGTAGCGTCACCCTGTGGGACCGCGACGAAGCGGCCGCCCGCAAGGCTGCAGCTGCTCTGGGCACGCGGGCGTGGGCGGTGGCGGTGGATGTGTCGCAGCACGCCTCGGTATGCGCCGCGGTTGAGGCGACACTTCAACACGCGCCCAGGGTCGATGCCCTGGTCAACAGCGCCGGCGTCACCGGTCCCAACGTCAAGCTCTGGGACTACCCGGTGGACGCATGGGAGCAGGTGATGGCCGTCAATCTCAATGGCCTTTTCCTTTGCTGTCGTGAATGGACGCCGCACCTGCGCGCCAATAACTACGGCCGCATCGTCAACATCGCCTCGGTCGCCGGCAAGGACGGCAACCCGAACGCCAGCGCCTACAGCGCCAGCAAGGCGGCGGTGATTGCGCTGACCAAGTCGCTGGGCAAGGAACTCGCCGACACCGGCGTGCGTGTGAACTGCGTGACGCCGGCCGCCGTCAAGACCGCGATCTTCGACCAGATGAGTGCCGAACATATCGCCTTCATGCTGTCGAAAATTCCCATGGGCCGCTTCGGCACGCCGGAAGAAGTCGCCGCCATGGTGGGCTGGCTGTGTACCGAGGAATGTTCGTTCTCGACCGGCGCGGTATTCGACCTTTCCGGTGGCCGCTCCACTTATTGATTTGTTTTAACCAGAAGGAAAACCATGAAACTCGTTCGTTACGGCAACCCCGGCAAGGAAAAGCCCGGCCTCATCGATGCCGATGGCAAGCTGCGCGACCTCAGCGCGGTGGTCAAGGACATCGGCCCGGAGCAGCTCGGGGATGCCGCACTGGCCAAGCTGCGCAAGCTCAAGACCGCCAGCCTGCCGCTGGTGAAAGGGTCGCCGCGCCTGGGCAGCCCGGTCGCCGGTGTCGGCAAGTTCATCGCCATCGGCCTGAATTACGCCGACCATGCGGCCGAGTCCGGCATGCCGATTCCACCCGAGCCGGTGGTGTTCATGAAGGCGACCAGCTGTATCCAGGGTCCCAACGACCCGGTCATGTTGCCCAAGGGTTCGGTCAAGAGCGACTGGGAGGTCGAACTCGGCGTGGTGATCGGTGCGCGTGCGCGTTATGTGTCGCAAAAGGATGCGCTGAATTTCGTCGCCGGTTATTGCACCATCAACGATGTCAGCGAGCGCGAGTTCCAGATCGAGCGCGGCGGCACCTGGGACAAGGGCAAGGGTTGCGACACCTTCGGCCCGCTGGGCCCCTGGCTGGTGACGCGAGACGACGTGCCGAATCCGCAAAAACTCTCGATGTGGCTGGACCTCAACGGCAAACGCATGCAGACCGGCTCTACCCGCACCATGATTTTCAGCGTGGCCAAAATCGTCAGTTACTGCAGCCAGTTCATGACCCTGCTGCCCGGCGACGTGATCACCACCGGTACACCGCCCGGCGTCGGCCTGGGCATGAAGCCGCCGCTGTACCTGAAAAAAGGCGACGTGATGACGCTGGGCATCGAAGGCCTGGGCGAGCAGCGCCAGCTTGTCGTTCCTTTCAAGTTGTAAGTCTTTCCAGGCGCCCTGCGGGACGGACCTGCAGGTACACTGCGCCGGATGAGCGCCGTACCCGACCTGCCTTTTCTTTCCGGCGATAGCTCAACCTCGCGGCTGATGCGTGGCATGGACTGGTCGGGTCCGGGGCTGGGCCCGCCGCAACAGTGGCCGCAGGCGCTGCAATCGGTGGTCAGCCTGGTGCTGGGCTCGGCTTTTCCCATGTTCGTGGCGTGGGGGCCCTCACTGCATATCTTGTACAACGATGCCTACGGCGACATCATGGGCGCCAAACATCCGGCAGGCATGGGGCAGCCGTTTCTCGACATCTGGCAGGAAATCCAGGGCGACCTCACGCCGCTGGTTGCGCGTACCATGGGCGGCGAGGCCTTCTTCATGGAAAACCTGCCGCTGCTCATGCGGCGCCATGGTTATGACGAAGAGACCTGGTTTACCTTCTCATGGTCGCCGGTGCGCGACGAAACCGGCGCGGTGGCCGGCATCTATTGCGCGTGTACCGAGACCACCGGCATGGTGCTGGCGGAACGCCACCAGCGCGCGGAGCAGGAGCGCCTGCAGTCGCTGTTCAGCCAGGCGCCCGGCTTTATTGCCATCATGCGCGGGCCCGACCACGTGTTTGAAATTGCCAACCAGGCCTATGTGCAGCTGACGGGTTTTCGCGACGTGATCGGCAAACCGCTGGCCCTGGCACTGCCCGAGGTGGTCGAGCAAGGGTTTGTCAAGCTGCTGGACCAGGTGTACCGCAGCGGTGAGCCCTACGTGGGCCGGTCGGTGCGCCTGATGCTCAACCGTGAACGTGATGCGCCGCCCACCGAGGCCTGGCTGGACTTCGTCTACCAGCCGCTGCGGGATGCGACGGGTGCGGTCAACGGCGTGTTTGTGCAGGGGCACGATGTCACTGAATTGCAGCGTACCCAGCAGGCCCTGCTGGCTTTTTCCAACAGCATTCCCGCCATCGCCTGGGTGGCTGCGGCCGACGGCCCGCTGGAGCGCTTCAATTCCCAATGGCAGGTCTACACCGGCCAGACACCGGAAAGTGCGCTCGGCAACGGCTGGATGGCGTCACTGCATCCCGATGACCGGGCCGTGGCCCGGGAGAACTGGGCGCGGGTGCGCAGCGGCAACCAGGAGTGGCAGGTCGACTACCGCCTGCGCGGTGCGGGCGGCGGCTATCGCTGGTTCAAGGCGCGCGCCGTGCCGCAGCTCGATGCCGACGGCCGCGTGTTGCGCTGGTTCGGCACCACCACGGACATCGAGGAAACACGCGCCGCGGCGCAGGTGCTGCAGGAAGCGGACCGTGAAAAAGACGAATTCCTGGCAACACTGGCGCATGAGTTGCGTAATCCGCTGGCGCCGATACGCACGGCGGTCCAGTTGCTGGCTTCGCCGGCCGCGACCGACCGGGTGCGCGACCAGGCGACGGCTGTCATTACCCGCCAGGTCGGCCACATGGCGCATCTGCTGGACGACCTGATCGACATCGCGCGCATCACCCGGCGCCGGCTGATCCTCAAGAAAGAACGCATGTCGGTCGATGAGCTGGTGGAAACCGCGCTGGAAACCGCACGGCCGCTGGCCCAGGCCAGGCGCCAGCTGCTGGAGGCGACGGTCGCCCGGCCGGGACTGCAGTTGCTGGCCGATCCGGTGCGCCTGGCGCAAATCCTTTCCAACCTCCTGAACAACGCGTCCAAGTACACCGATGCGGGCGGACGCATCAGGCTGGAGGTGACGCTGGCGCCCGGCGCCGTGGTCTTCACCGTCACGGACAGCGGTATCGGCATGAGCGAGGCGGCCATCAGCAAGGTCTTCGCCATGTTTGCCCAGGAACAGTCTGCGCTGGACCGGTCAGAGGGCGGGCTGGGCATTGGCCTGGCACTGGTCAAGGGGCTGGTGGAACTGCATGAAGGCACGGTGACTGCCCACAGCGCGGGCCCGGGCCTGGGCAGCCGTTTCACCGTCACGCTGCCCGGCCCTGCGCCTCTGGCCGAGGCGGAGCAGGCGGCGCAGCCGCTCGTGCCACCCGCAGCGCCGGGACGTGCCCGGACCGTGTTGCTGGCCGACGACAACCGCGATGCGGTGGATCTGCTGGCAGAACTGCTGCGCATGGACGGCCATGTGGTGCATACCGCCAACGATGGCTTGCAGGCGGTGGCACTGGCCAGCCAGCTTCAGCCCGATGTGCTGGTGCTGGACATCGGCATGCCCGGCAAAAACGGCTACGAGGTGGCCCGCCATGTCCGCGCGCAGCCCGGCGGAGACCGGCCGCTGCTGATCGCCGCCACCGGCTGGGGCCAGGACGATGACCGGCAAAAGGCCATGGCCGCCGGGTTTGACCTGCACCTGACCAAACCTTTCGACCCCTTGCGGCTGTCGGTGCTGATCTCGGAGCGCGTTGTTTAGGGGCTTGGTGTTTACCCTTGACGGCCTTAGGCCTGACTCCCTATAAAACCCGGGTTTTTTTCCATCATGGCTTGACGGACGCGGTTTTGCGGCAAAATAGAACGATCGTTCGTTTTTATGGCCCTTCCATCCTCATTCCATGTCTGTGACTGAACTCCCCTCCAAAACTGCCCGCCCCGGCGCGCGGGACGGTGGCCGTGCAGGCCAGTCTGGCCTGCAGAAAGGCCAGCAAACCAAGGCCGCCATCGTTGATGCCGCGCTGGGCCTGGCCACACAGATCGGCCTGGAAGGCCTGAGCATAGGCGCGCTGGCCGAGGTCATGCGCATGAGCAAGTCCGGGGTATTTGCGCATTTCGGCTCGCGTGAAGAGTTGCAGATTTCTGTGATCCGCGAATATTTCGCGCGCTTCGAGGAAGAGGTGTTTTACCCGGCCCTCAAGGAAGCCAAAGGCCTGCCGCGGGTGCAGGCGCTGTTCGGCAACTGGATGAAACGTGTGGCGGTCGAGCTGCAGTCGGGTTGCATCTTCATCAGCGGCGCTGTCGAGTTTGACGACCGGCCCGGTCCGGTGCGCGATGCGCTGGCGACGTCGGTGCAGACCTGGCTTGCCGCGATGTACCGCGCTGTCGTGCTGGCCAAGGAAGCCGGGCACCTGCGCGCCGATGCCGACGAGCGCCAGATCGCCTTCGAAATCCACGGCCTGATCCTTGCGCTGCACTACGAGGCCCGTTTCCTCAAGACACCGGGCTCCATCGAGCGGACCCTGCAGGCCTTCCAGAGCATTCTGGCGCGTTACGGCACCGCGGCCAGCCAGGCCGCCCCACAACGCGCCACACCCTTACCTTCCCTTTAATTTTCCCCAAAAAGGACGCCTCCATGCCTCAATACACCCCACCACTGCGCGACATGCAATTTGTGATGCACGAAGTGCTGAATGTCACCGACGAGTTCAAGGCCCTGCCGAAACATGCCGAGGTGGATGCCGACACCATCAATGCGGTGCTGGAAGAAGCCGGCAAGTTTGCCGCCGAGGTGACTTTCCCCCTGAACATCAGCGGTGACACCGAGGGCTGCAAGCTCGATCTGGCAACCCATGAAGTCACGCCGCCCAAAGGCTTCAAGGAGGCGTATGCGCAGTATGTCGCCGGCGGCTGGGCGGCGCTGAGCTGCGATCCCGAATACGGTGGCCAGGGCCTGCCGTTTGTGCTGAACCAGTGCCTGTACGAGATGCTGAATTCGGCCAACCAGGCCTGGACCATGTATCCCGGCCTGTCCCACGGCGCCTATGAGGCCTTGCACGCGCACGGCACCGACGAGCAGAAGAAGACTTACCTGCCCAAGCTGGTCAGCGGTGAGTGGACCGGCACCATGTGCCTGACCGAACCGCATTGCGGCACCGACCTGGGCTTGCTGCGCACCAAGGCCGAGCCGCAGCCCGACGGCAGCTACAAACTCACCGGCAACAAGATTTTCATCAGCGCCGGCGAACACGACATGGCGGCCAACATCGTTCATCTGGTGCTGGCCCGCCTGCCCGATGCACCTCAGGGCAGCAAGGGCATCAGCCTGTTTGTGGTGCCCAAGTTCAACGTCAAGCCCGATGGTTCGCTGGGCGATCGCAACGGCATCTTCTGCTCCGGCCTGGAACACAAGATGGGCATCCACGGCAACGCCACCGCCCAGATCGTCATGGACGGCGCCAGCGGCAGCCTGGTCGGCCAGCCCAACAAGGGCCTGGCTGCGATGTTCGTGATGATGAATGCCGCCCGTCTGGGCGTGGGCAACCAGTCGCTGGGCCTGACCGAAGTGGCTTTCCAGAACGCGCTGGCCTACGCCAAGGACCGCATCCAGATGCGCAGCCTGTCGGGCGTGAAAGCCAAGGACAAGCCGGCAGACCCGATCATCGTGCACCCGGACGTGCGCAAGATGCTGCTGACGGCCAAGGCCTATGCCGAAGGCGGCCGCGCGCTGGCGATCTACTGCACGCTGTTGCTCGACAAGGAAATCCATCATCCCGACGAGAAGGTGCGCAAGGACTCGGCTGAAATCGTCGCGTTGCTGACGCCCATCGTCAAGGCCTTCCTGACCGACAACGGCCACATCGCCACCAACGCCTGCATGCAGGTTTTCGGCGGCCACGGCTTCATCAAGGAATGGGGCATGGAGCAGTTCGTGCGCGACAACCGCATCAACATGATTTATGAAGGCACCAACACGGTCCAGTCGCTGGACCTGCTGGGCCGCAAGGTGCTGGGCAACAACGGCGCCACCCTCAAGAAGTTCGGCAAGATCATTGCTGCGCTGATCGCCGAGGAAGGCGTCAACGAGAAGATGGCCGAGTTCATCAACCCGCTGGCCTACCTGGCCGACCAGATGACCAAGTTCACCACCGAACTCGGTTTCAAGGGTTTCCAGAACCCGGACGAAGTCGGCGCCGCCGCGGTGGACTATTTGCGCGTGGCCGGCCACCTGGTGTTCGGTTACTTCTGGGCCCGCATGGCGCAGGTGGCGCTGCGCGAAGTGGCCGCCGGCAATACCGACCCCTTCTACCAGGCCAAGCTGCAGACCGCGCGTTTTTACTTCGCCAAGCTGTTCCCCGAAACCGCGACGCTGATGCGCACCGCGCGCAGCGGCAGTGCCGCGTTGATGGACACCGACGCCGCGCTGGCCTGATGGCCGGATTGCCGCAAGCTTCAAGCCTTTTTGCACCGGAGCCCCTATGTACCGTGCGCTACTAGCTATTATTTTGGGAGCAACCTCGGTCTCCGGCTTTGCCCAGATCAGCCCGGTGGGCCTGTGGCGCAACGTGGATGACAAGACCGGGGAGGCGAAAGCCGAGATCCGGATTGTCGAGGCCGGCGGTGTGCTCAGCGGCAGGATAGAAAAGCGCCTGGGCAAGGACGTCAAGCCTGACGATGTTTGCGACCAGTGCAGCGACGACCGCAAGGACAAACCCGTTGTCGGCCTGGAGATTATCCGCGGCGCCAAAAAGGCCGAGGGCAAAGAGGTGTGGGAAGGCGGCAAGATTCTTGATCCGGAGAACGGCCGCAACTACACCCTGCGCATGACCCCTGTTGAGGGCGGCAAAAAGCTGGAGGTGCGCGGCTCCTTCGGCCCCTTCGGTCGCACCCAGACCTGGGTTCGCATTCAGTAGATGGCACACCCGCCTGCGACACACCGTGTGTAGCCGCTGCCACCGGGCCGGGATTTGATACGCGCAACGAAACAAGATAAGCAATCCATAAGGAACGAAACAGATGTCCCGCTTCCAAGTCAAGAAAGTCGCCGTGCTCGGCGCCGGTGTGATGGGCGCGCAGATCGCCGCCCATCTGGTCAACCTCAAGGTGCCGGTCGTCCTGTTCGATCTGCCGGCGAAAGAGGGCCCGAAAAACGGCATCGTCACCAGGGCTGTCGAAGGCCTGAAAAAACTCAAGCCCGCTCCGCTCGGTGTGCCGGAAGACGCGGCGCTGATCCAGCAGGCCAACTACGAAGAACACATGGATGTCCTGAAGGAGTGCGACCTGGTCATCGAGGCGATCGCCGAACGCATGGACTGGAAGACCGACCTGTACCACAAGATCGCGCCTTTTATCGGTGAAGGCGCCATCGTCGCCAGCAACACCTCCGGCCTGTCGATCACCAAGCTCAGCGAAGCCTTGCCCGAATCGATCAAGCCGCGCTTTTGCGGCATCCATTTCTTCAACCCGCCGCGTTACATGACGCTGGTCGAGCTGATCAACACGCCGACCACCGAGCCCAAAGTGCTGGACGATCTCGAAGCCTTTGTGACCAGCGGCCTGGGCAAGGGCGTGATCCGCGCGCACGACACGCCCAACTTCGTCGCGAACCGAGTCGGTATCGCAGGCATGCTCGCCACCATCAAGGAAGCCGACAACTTCGGCCTGAGCTACGACGTGGTGGATGACCTGACCGGCAAGAAGCTGGGCCGTGCCAGTTCCGGCACCTTCCGCACCGCCGACGTGGTCGGCCTGGACACCATGGCGCATGTGATCAAAACGCTGCAGGACAACCTCGGCCCGGGCAAGACCGCAGACCCGTTCTCGGACATGTATGGCACGCCGGCGGTGCTGGCCAAACTGCTGGAAAGCAAAAGCCTGGGCCAGAAATCCGACGCCGGTTTTTACAAAAAGGTCGGCCGCGACATCCTGCGCCTGGACCCGGAGTCGATGGAGTACGTGCCCGGCGGCGCCAAGGCCAATGAGGTGGTCGGTCGCATGCTCAAGAAGCCTGCCGGCGAACGCCTGAAGCTGCTGCGCGAAGCCGAGGGCGCCGAGCCGCGTTTCCTCTGGGCCATCCTGCGCGACCAGTTCCACTATGCCGCCGTGCACCTGGCGACGATTGCCGAGACCGCGCGCGACATCGACTTTGCGATGCGCTGGGGCTTCGGCGCCAAGCAGGGGCCGTTCGAGCTCTGGCAGGAAGCCGGCTGGCTGCAGGTGGCGAACTGGATCAAGGAAGATATTGACGCGGGCAAAGCCATCAGCTCTGCGCCGCTGCCCGACTGGGTGTTCACCGGCCCGGTGGCCGACGCAGGTGGTGTGCACACGCCGGAAGGCTCGTGGAGCGCTTCGGCCGGAAAGTTCATCGCGCGCCGCGAATTGCCGGTGTACCAGCGCCAGTTCTTCCCCGAAAACGTGCTGGGTGCCAAGGCGCCTTCCTTCACCACGGCCGGCACCACGCTGCATGAAGACGACGCGATCCGCCTCTGGACGCTGGACGGTGAGCAGGGCGACGTGGTGATCGCCAGCATCAAGACCAAGATGCACGCCATCAGCCCCGACGTGGTCGAGGGCCTGGCGATGGCGGTGGACCTCGCCGAGAAAAGTTACAAGGGCCTGGTGATCTGGTCGAACGACGAGATGTTCTCGGCCGGCGCCGACCTGCAGGCCATGCTGCCCGCCTTCATGATGGCCGGTGTGTCGGCCGTCGAAGGTGCCGAGGCCGAGATGCAAAACGTGATGCTCAAGCTGCGTTATGCGTCCGTGCCGGTGGTGTCGGCGGTTCGCGGCCTCGCCCTGGGCGGTGGCTGTGAACTCGCGGTGTATTCGGCCAAACGTGTGGCGGCCATGGAAAGTTACATCGGCCTGGTCGAAGTCGGTGTGGGCCTGGTGCCCGGCGCCGGTGGCCTGACCTATATCGCGCGCCGCGCAGCTGAAAATGCCGCGACCTCCACCAACAAGGACGTGTTGCCTTTCCTGACCGAGGGTTTCACTGCCGCGGCCATGGCCAAGGTGGGTACCAGCGCGATTGAAAGCCGCAAGATCGGTTACCTGCTCGACAGCGACGTGATCGTGCCGAACAAGGATGAGCTGTTGTATGTGGCACTGAACGAGGCACGCGCCTTGTTCAACTCAGGCTACCGCGCGCCGCACAAGCGGCCGTTCCCGGTGGTGGGCCGCAGCGGCCTGGCCACCATCAAGGGCCAGCTGGTCAACATGCGCGACGGCGGTTTTATCAGCGCCCACGACTTCCACATCGCCAGCCTGATCGCCAACGTGGTCTGCGGCGGCGATGTCGATGCGGGCTCGCTGGTGACCGAAGAGTATCTGATGACGCTGGAGCGCAAGGCCTTTTGTTCGCTGCTGGAACACCCGAAAACGCAGGAGCGGATCATGGGGATGATGAGCACGGGCAAACCTCTGCGTAACTGATCAAGCTACTGCGGAACTTATGAACACCCCCATCGGACGCTCACTGCGTGTAGCGCCTTTCCCCCTTGCAGGGGGCAACGCCTGTCGCCCGGCAAAGCCGGTTCTACGGCGTTTGCTGGCCAGGAATACCCATGAGTGAGCACACACCCAACCGCCTCGAACGCCAACTGAATCGGCTCTCCGATGTGCCGGCATTTGCGCGCACCTTTTTCCGGGGTGTGGTGATGCACCGGGCTGTGCCTTTTACGGGCACTGCCGGGCTGGATTTTCTGGAAATGACGACGCGCCGCGTCGAGATCGGCCTCAAGAACGAAAAAAAGGTGCAGAACCACATCGGTGGCATCCACGCTTCGGCGATGAATTTGCTGGCGGAGACCGCAACCGGCATGGTGGTGGGCATGAACGTGCGTGACGACTGCATCCCGCTGGCCAAGGAATTGACGATGGCATTTAAGAAGCGTGCGACAGGATCTCTGCGCGCCGTGGCGACGCTCAGCGATGAGCAGCGCGCGGCCATGCAGGCCAGCGACAAGGGTGAAGTCAGCGTAGCGGTCACCGTGACGGACGAGGCCGGCGTGAACCCGGTCGAATGTGAATTTGTCTGGGCCTGGATTCCGTCCGGCCCGCGAAAAAGTTAAAGAATTTAAGGAAAAACATCATGGCCAAACAAGTCCAGGAAGCCTACATCGTTGCCGCCACGCGCACGCCCATCGGGCGTTCGCACCGCGGTTTTTTCCGCAACACCCGTCCCGACGACCTGCTGGTGCGCGCACTGCAGGCCGCGCTGGCACAGGTGCCGACGCTGGACCCGAGAGCCATCGAGGACATCATCTGTGGCTGCGCCATTCCCGAAGGTCCGCAAGGCCTGAACATCGCCCGCATAGGCGCGGTGCTGGCCGGCCTGCCGACCAGCGTGGGTGGCATCACGGTCAATCGTTTCTGCGCGTCCGGCCTCTCGGCCATCCAGATGGCGGCCGACCGCATCCGTGTCGGTGAAGCCGATGTGATGATTGCCGCCGGCACCGAAAGCATGAGCATGGTGCCGATGTCGGGCAATTCGCCTTCGCTGTCGCCTGCCATGTTCGGCAACGATGAAAACATCGGCATTGCCTACGGCATGGGGCTGACCGCCGAAAAAGTGGCGCAACAGTGGAAGGTCTCGCGCGACGCCCAGGACCAGTTCGCGCTCGAGTCGCACCAGAAGGCGATGAAGGCACAGAAGGATGGCGAGTTCACGGCCGAGATCACGCCGGTGGAAGTCACCGACCGCTCGCCGGACCTGGACAGCGGTGAGGTGATTGCCAAGACCCGAACCGTGAGCCTGGACGAAGGTCCGCGCCCCGACACCTCGCTCGAAGGACTCGCCAAACTCAAGACGGTGTTTGCCGCGCGCGGTTCGGTCACGGCCGGCAACAGCTCGCAGACTTCCGACGGCGCAGGCGCGCTGATCCTCGCCAGCGAAAAGGCGGTCAAGGAACATGGCTTGAAGCCGCTCGCGCGTTTTGTCAGTTACGCGGCCAAGGGTGTGCCGCCGCACATCATGGGCATAGGCCCGATCGAGGCGATTCCCGCCGCCCTGCGTTATGCCGGCCTGCAGCAGGACGACATCGACTGGTACGAACTGAATGAAGCCTTTGCCGCGCAATCGCTGGCGGTGATCAACACGCTGGGCCTGAATGCGGCGAAAGTGAATCCGATGGGCGGCGCGATTGCACTGGGCCATCCGCTGGGCGCGACCGGGGCGATCCGTGCCGCCACGGTGATCCATGCCTTGCACCGGCACCAGCTGAAGTACGGGATGGTGACGATGTGTGTCGGCATGGGACAAGGCGCCGCCGGCATCTTCGAACGAGTCTGACGGCGGGGCTACTGCGCGGGCGATCTGCGGCGTTGGTCCGGTGCTCCCCATCCTCACGTACCTGAAGTACGTTCCGGTGGGTCCGCTCCGTCCGCCTTGCAGCTCATCCCGCTCGCTACGCCCTGGTGACGGCTATTGAGCGGACACACTGCATCCCGCTCGCTACGCCTTGGGGGTAGTGGCTTATGTGGTTCTTTAAGGGGAAGGTCATGCAACAGCAGCTTCTTGAATCGGGCTCTTCACAACTGGCCTTGCGGGTTTACGAGCCGGCCGGCGCTGCGCGCGCCAGCGTGGTGATCGGCGGGGCGATGGGGGTGCGTCAGGACTATTACGCGCCGTTTGCCGGATGGCTGTCTGGCCAGGGTTTCCGGGTCACGACCTTTGACTACCGTGGCTCCGGCGAATCCTTGCCCGGCACGCCGGACGGCGGCTTGCGCGGTTTCAAGGCAGACCTTTTCGACTGGGCCAGCGACTATGAGGCCGTTGTTGATACGGCAAAAGCGGCCTTGCCGGATGCGCCGCTGTACCTGCTGGGTCACAGTCTGGGCGCGCAGTTGCCGGGCTTCCTGAAAAACCAGGGCAAGGTCGACGGCCTGGTCAGCATCGCTGCCGGCAGCGGCTACTGGCGCGACAACGCGCCGCAACTCAAACGCCTGATCCTGTACTTCTGGTACGTGCTGGTGCCGCTGGCCACCCGGCTGTGTGGTTATTTCCCCGGACGCAAGCTGAAAAAGGTGGGTGACCTGCCGGCTGGCGTGATGCTGCAGTGGCGCAAGTGGTGCCTGAACCCGGAGTACAGCGTGGGCGCCGAAGGCGAGGGCGCGCGCATGTGTTATGCGCAGGCCAGGTTTCCGGTGCTGGCGCTGTCCATCAGCGACGACGAACTCATGACCTGGCGCGGCACGCAAAACCTCATCAACCTGTACACCGGCGCCGCGCGCAGTTTTGAGCGCATCAAGCCGGCTGACCTGGGTGTCCAGCGCATCGGGCATTTCGGGTTTTTCCGCCAGCAGTTCAGCGACTCACTGTGGCCGCGGCTGGCGCAGACCCTGGAGCGCATGGGCCAGGTGCAATCGGTGGACCGCGTCACCGGCACGACTGCCTGAACCCTTCGCGGGCGGCATACTCGAATCATGAGTTCCCATCCTTTTGATTCGGCCGTGGCCCTGCAGGCGCAGGCCGACGGCACATGTCTCGGGCACACCAGTGCGGCCTATGCCAACATGGTCGGGCCCTTCGGTGGCATCACCGCCGCCCAGGCCCTGAATGCCGTGTTGCAACACCCGCAGCGCCTGGGCAACCCGATCTCGCTGACGGTCAATTTCGCCGCGGCCCTGGCCGATGGGCCTTTTACCGTGAACGCGCGCCCGGCACGCACCAACCGCTCGACCCAGCACTGGGTCATCGAGATGTTGCAGAACGGCGAGACGGTGCTGACCGGCACGGCATTTTTCGGGCTGCGGCGCGACACCTGGGGCGCCGATGAACACACCATGCCCGACGTTCGCCCGGCCGCCGAAGTGGCGCGTGCCACCGGCCCGGCCCGGGTCGAGTGGGTCAAGCGGTATGACATGCGTTTTATCGAGGGTGCGATCCCGGTGGAATGGCATGGCGCCGACCAGGGCGTCAGCCGCACCCGCCTGTGGCTGCGCGACGACCCGCCGCGGCCGCTGGACTTCGCCTCGCTGACCGCGCTGTCGGATGTGTTTTTTCCGCGTGTCTGGCGGCGGCGCCCGCTGCTGGTGCCCATAGGCACGGTGTCGATGACGGTGTACTACCATGCCGACGCCGCGCTGTTGCAGTCCACCGGCAGCGGCTACCTGCTGGGCCAGACCCAGGCCCAGGCTTTTCGCAATGGCTACTTTGACCAGACCGCCCAGTTGTGGAACGAGGCTGGCGACTTGCTCGTGACCACCCACCAGGTCGTCTATTACAAGGAATGACTTTGAAAAACAAGGTAGCCCTCATCATCGGCGCAGGCGACGCGACCGGCGGTGCGATTGCCCGGCGCTTCGCGCGTGAGGGTTACACCGCCTGCGTGACGCGGCGCAGCCTCGACAAGCTGCAGCCCTTGCTGGAGCAGATTCGCACTGAAGGCGGGGTCGCGCACGGCTTTGCGTCGGATGCGCGCAAGGAAGAAGAGGTGATCGCGCTGGTCGAGCAGATCGAAAGCACAATCGGCCCCATCGCGGTGCTGGTGTTCAACATCGGTGCCAATGCGCCCAGCAGCATCCTCGAAGAAACTGCGCGCAAGTATTTCAAGATCTGGGAGATGGCCTGCTTCGGCGGTTTTCTCAACGCGCGCGAAGTCGCCAAACGCATGGTGCAGCGGGGCGGTGACGGCCACAAGGGCACCATCATCTTTACCGGCGCCACCGCATCGCTGCGTGGCGGCGCCAACTTTGCCGCGTTTTCCGGCGCCAAGATGGCGCTGCGTGCACTGGCGCAAAGCATGGCCCGCGAGCTCGGCCCGCGCGGCGTCCACGTGGCGCACGTGGTGGTCGATGGCGCCATCGACACCGCCTTTATCCGGGACAACTTTCCGGAGCGTTATGCGCTGAAAGACCAGGACGGCATCGTCAACCCCGAGCACATCGCCGACACCTACTGGATGCTGCACCGCCAGCCGCGCGACGCGTGGACCCACGAGCTTGACCTGCGGCCTTACATGGAGAAGTTCTGATGCCCAAAACCGTTGAGTTCTTTTTTGATGTGGGCAGCCCGGCTGCCTATATCGCCTGGAAGCAGCTGCCCCATATCTGCCGTGAAACCGGTGCTGCCATCAACTACAAACCGATGTTGCTGGGCGGCGTGTTTCAGGCCACCGGCAACCATTCGCCCACCACCGTGCCCGCCAAAGGCCGCTACATGATGGACGACCTCGGGCGCTTCGCTGCGCGTTACGGCGTGGCCTTTCAGCAGAACCCGCATTTCCCGATCAACACGCTGATGCTGATGCGTGGCGCGGCTGGCCTGCAGATGCGGGAGCCCGCGCGTTTTGTGCCCTACGTGGATGCGGTCTATCACGCGATCTGGGCTGATGCGAAGAACATGAACGATCCCGCCACCGTCGGCGCCGTTCTGCAGGCCGCGGGTTTCGATCCCGCGGCGCTGCTGGCCATGAGCGGCGAGCCGGCGGTGAAAGACCGCCTGAAAGCCATCACCCAGGAGGCGGTCGAACGTGGCGTGTTCGGCGCGCCCACCTTTTTTGTCGATGGCCAGATGCACTGGGGGCAGGACCGCCTCGATTTTGTACAACAAGCACTGAAAGCAGCAGCATGAGCACAGACATCCTCACCCATACCGAAGCCGGCGTGATGACCATCACCCTGAACCGGCCGGAGCGCAAGAACTCGATCACCGCGGATATGTACGGCGCCATGGCTGATGCGCTGGCTGCGGCTGCGCAGGACCCCGGCGTGCGTGTCGTCGTGCTGCAGGGCAACGAAACCGTCTTCAGCGCCGGCAACGATATCGGCGACTTCCTGAACAAGCCGCCTGCCGGCATGGATTCACCGGTCTTCCGTTTCCTGCGCGGCATTGCCGCTTTTCCCAAGCCGCTGCTGGCGGCTGTTTGCGGTCCGGCCGTGGGTGTGGGCACCACGATGCTGCTGCACTGCGACCTGGTGTATGCCGGCGACAACGCGGCCTTCTCCATGCCTTTCGTGAATCTGGGCCTGTGCCCGGAGGCGGCGTCCAGCCTGCTGGTGCCGCAGATGCTGGGTTACCACCGCGCCGCCGAGGCGCTGCTGCTGGGCGAGCCCTTCATGGCCGAGGCGGCGCTGGAGGTGGGACTGGTCAACCGCGTCGTGCCGCCCACCGAAGCCCATGGCCTGGCCCAAGCGGTCGCGCGCAAGCTCGCTGCCAAACCCCTGACATCGCTGGTCGAAACCAAGCGCCTCATGAAGAAGGGCCAGCAGCAACTGGTTCAGCAACAGATGGACGAAGAAGGCGCCAGCTTCGGCCGCATGCTCGGTGAACCCGCGGCAAAGGAAGCCTTCGGCGCCTTCATGGCAAAACGCAAGCCGGATTTCAGCAAGCTCTGAAACCCGTCCCCACGCCGTGTGGAGCCGTCGCAGCCGGGCTGCGGCGGCTTTTGCCGATGGTGGTCCTGGCCTTCAGCGCTTGTTCATCAAAAGTGGCTTTTTCCCTTGTACGGAAAGCGTACGCAGCTATATATTTGATAGCAATGTTGGGCCCGTGCCGACCCGGGATGCGGCTTCCGGGCAGGCGCGGCATACTCCACTCCTGACTTTCCGGAGGAGGCGGATCCATGCCGTATATGTTGTTGATCCATGAACCCGTCGGCCAGCGCCAGGCACGCGGCGAGGCCGAGGGCCGCCTTGTGTACGGGCGCATGCTGGATTTCGCGGCCGACCTGAAGGCGCGCGGCCTCTTGCTGGCTGCCGAATCCCTGTTGTCCCAGGACCAGGCCACGCGGGTGCAGGTCAGAGCCGGGCGCGCGAGCATGCTCGACGGCCCGTTTGCCGAGGCCAAGGAAATGGTTGGCGGTTTTTTCCTGCTGGCTTGCGACACCCGCGAGGAGGCGATTGCCATCGCCGGCCAATGCCCGGCGGCCGAATGGGCCACGCTGGAGGTTCGCGCCACCGGCCCCTGCTTCCTCTGAGACCCAAAAATTGTAAGCAAGGGTTTTTGCCTGGTCTGAACTTGTCGATTTCGCACCGGCTGCTTCGTCGTGTCAACAGGAGGCCAGGGATTCTGGCCGCCACACACAAGGAGTACCAGGATGCGATTCATGATCATCGTCAAGGCGACCGCCGACTCCGAGGCCGGCCGCTTCCCCGACAACCCCGAGCCCGTGTTCGCCGCCATGGCGGCCTACCACGAGGAGCTCGCCAAGGCCGGCGCGCTGCTCGATGCCTCTGGCCTGCAACCGAGCAGCAAGGGCTGGCGGGTGCAGTACGAGGGGTCGCGCCGCACCATCGTCGACGGCCCTTTCACCGAGAGCAAGGAACTGATCGCCGGCTACACGCTGATCCAGACGCGCACACGCGACGAAGCGCTGGAGTGGTCGCGCCGCTTCCCCAACCCCGTCAGCGAGGGCGTCTCCTGCCACATCGAGGTGCGGCAGCTGTACGAGATGGAAGACTTCGACGGCCTGCTGAAGGAGGAAACCCGGCAGCGCTTCGACAACATCGAGCTGCGCTGAAAGGACCCGCCATGTTCAAAATCATCGGCCTGGCCGCGCTCAAGCAGCGCGCCGAAACCCGCTGACCCACAGGAAAAAACACACTATGACCCGCAAGATCTTCGTCAACCTGCCCATCAAGCACATGGAAAAGAGCCAGGCCTTCTTCAAGAGCCTGGGCTTTGCCTTCAACCCGCAGTTCACCAACGCGCAGGGCGCCTGTTTGGTGATCAGTGAGGACCACAGCTACGTCATGCTGCTGGTCGAGCCCTTCTTCCAGGGATTCACCAGCAAGCCGATTGCCGATGCGACTAAAACCACCGAAGTGCTGCTTGCTCTGTCCTGTGACAGCCGCGAGGAGGTGGACGAAATGGTGAAGAAGGCCCTCGCCGCGGGCGGCACTGCACCCAACCCGTCACAAGACCACGGCTTCATGTACAGCCATGGCTTCACCGACCTCGACGGCCATACCTGGGAAGTCTTCTGGATGGACATCCACGCAGCACCGCCACAGGCGTGATCCGTCCGGGCTGAATCTGGGACACTTGCCGGATGCATTCAGCCACCCACCAGGCGATTGCCGCCGTCTGGCGCATCGAGTCCGCAAAAATTGTGGGCGCGGTGGCACGTCTGGTGCGCGACATCGGCCTGGCCGAGGAACTGGCGCAAGATGCGCTGGTCGCGGCCCTGGAGCACTGGCCGCTTGACGGCGTGCCGGACAATCCTGGCGCCTGGCTGATGCGGACGGCCAAAAACCGGGCACTGGACCATTTGCGCCACCGCCGCATGCAGGCGGAAAAACTCGAGCAGATCGGCCAGGACCTGGAAGCGCAGCAGGCCCTCGTCGTGCCGGACTTTGTCGATGCGCTGGATGCCGCGCGGCAGGACGAGATCGGCGACGACCTGCTGCGCCTGATCTTCACCGCCTGCCATCCCGTGCTGCCCGCCGAGGCGCGGGTGGCACTGACCCTCAAGCTGCTGGGTGGCCTGAGCACCCACGAAATCGCCCGTGCCTTCCTCGCGGCCGAGCCGACGATTGCGCAACGCATCGTGCGCGCCAAACGCGCGCTGACCGAAGCCAAGGTGGCTTTTGAACTTCCGCGCGGCGATGCGCTGGCCGCCCGCCTGGCCTCGGTACTCGAAGTGGTCTATCTGGTGTTCAACGAAGGGTACACAGCCACGGTCGGCGACGACTGGATGCGCCCGGCACTGACGCAAGAGGCCTTGCGCCTGGGGCGCATGCTGGCCGAGCTGGCGCCGGCAGAGCCCGAGGCCCACGGCCTGCTGGCCCTGATGGAATTGCAGGCTTCGCGCGCGGCCGCACGGGTGGACGCGCAAGGCCGGCCGGTGTTGCTGCTGGCGCAGGACCGGACGCGATGGGATCACCTGCTGATCCGCCGCGGGCTGGCGGCCCTGGAGCGTGCCCGGGTGTTGAGTGCCGACACCGGCGAGGCGCCCGGACCGTACGCGCTGCAGGCGGCGATTGCGGCCTGCCATGCGCGCGCCCTGCAGGCCGATGACACCGACTGGGCGGGTATTGCCGCCCTGTACGCTGACCTCGCCCGCATCGCCCCCTCGCCCGTGGTGGAACTCAACCGCGCGGTGGCCGTCGCCATGGCCTTCGGGCCGGCCGCCGGCCTGGCGATCATCGATACCGTGCGCGGCGAAAAAGCGCTGCAGAACTACCCGTGGCTGCCCAGTGTGCGCGGTGACCTGCTGGCCCGCCTGGGCCGCCTCGCCGAAGCACGCGAAGAGTTCGAGCGTGCCGCTGCGCTCGCCGGGAATGCGCGGGAACGCGAGCTGCTGATGGAACGGGCCCGCGGCCTGGGGCGTGCAGATGCTTCGTTCTGAGATGAAAAATGACCTGCAGCCCATATCCGGCGTTCGTAACCAGCTATCAAATTCGTAGCGAATGCTGCATCACGCTGCGGTTGTAGCTCGCCTGAGACAGTAGTTTTAACTCCCCACTCCCACCCCTAGCCCCTCCCTCGCCCCGCTGGGCGATGGAGGGGGACTTCATTTGGCCGCGTGCGCTGCGCTCGCGTGCACACATGACCGTGCGTTGGGATTCCCGCAGAAGAAGCG
>Ga0308009_10000077_pt1 | contig 97363 bp, 83 predicted proteins | sample Neamet127_FD_203134 | JGI IMG/M metagenome (GOLD analysis project Ga0308009, IMG submission 203134) | Marine microbial communities from water near the shore, Antarctic Ocean - #127 | ecosystem: Environmental > Aquatic > Marine > Unclassified | place: Southern Ocean | collected 2014-07-24 | reverse complement strand
CCTATTGATCCGGCACGAGTTATTCATGAAGCGGCGTAAGCGACTTTAGGGTCACCGAAGTATTTTTTCACCCGCTCCGGTGTTTGCTCAAGCATCGTCATGTGTTCAGTGGCAGCAGCCCTGAGTTTTGCTTTCGTTCGTACGGGCACTTTGGACGTGATCGCATGCTTGAGGTCTGCGTTTAACCTCTCTTCAGGATTGAGCTCAGGGCTATAGCTGGGCAAATAGAACAACTCAATCTTCGGGGCGTTTTCCAGCGCCCAGGCTTTGACGGGCTTGCTGTGATGAACCCTCAAGTTGTCCAGTATCAGGAACACTTTGCGCTGTGTATCTTTGATCAACGCCCCAAGAAACTCAATCAGCTTGTCCGAGTTAAACGACTCATCAATGATCATCCAGCGCGTCTTGCCTTGATTGGTCACAGTCGCAATCATCGACAGCTTGTGGCGCGTGCCGCCGACAGCAAACGTCACGGGTGTTTTGCCCACTGGCGCGTAGCTCCTGCCCCTGACGTCGGTGTTGACTAGCGCGGTCTCATCGCCCCAGTGAATTTCAGCACCTTCTGCCTTGGCTTTGGCTTCAATGGCGGGGTACTGCTCATCGAGCCACGCCTGGACGGCCTCAGGGCGCTGCTCATAGGCCTTTTTGATCGGCTTTTGCGGTGTAAATCCCCAACGCGCCAAGTAGTTACCTACCGCCCGAATAGACAGCTTGATGCCTAGGCTCAGCTCGATGTGCTGGCGCACTGCGGGTCTGCTCCACAAGGCAAAATCCATCTTCAATTGCTCCGGGCGTTTGTCGCAAATCGTTTGGGCAATGTGCTGCTCTTGTTCAGGGCTCAGGCTGCGTCCGCTGCCCGGCTTCTTGCCGCGGATACCGGGCTTTAGCGTAGCACTCGCGCCTGCACCGTGCAGGCGTAACGCGGTGTTGACGGCCGTCCAGCTCAACCCCGTAAGTTCCACGATCTGCATCACACCAACACCCTTGCGGTGCATGCGTATGACTTGCTTGCGGCGCTCATGCAGTACTTCTCGCGACTGCTTGCGGGCATCTTCTTTTTGCATGAACTGTTGACTTCGAAAATCATCAAAAGTTCATTTATAAATCGTGCCGGGTCTATAGTTTCGCTCAGAGGACGACGGCTATCTGCCTCACCTAAAACCGCCCAGCGCGTTGTAGGAGCCTTTGCACGCCACCGCCGAAGGTTATGCGATATTTTTCCTGAGCTTCCATCTCACCCGAACGCATGTAGGACGGCGGACCGAATCGCATGCACGTCCCTGAGCGGCGGGCAAACTGGAGGAATGCTTACACCCGACACTCTGAAACTGGGCCGCTGGGCCGCGTCTGCCTGCCTGCTCACCAGCCTGACCGCTGGCATGGCCCACGCCCAGGCGCCTGGCACCGGTGCCGCCGAATCGGGCGCTGCTTTGCAGGCCAAACACACCGCGTTGAACCCGCAGCTTGCGACATACCCGATGAGCCCGATGATCAGGATTCGGCCGCGACCGACACGATCGGAAACGATCCCCCATAGAGGAGCACCCAGCAGCACACCCGCCGCATACACGCCGCTGAGAAAACCGACGTGGCGACCGACTTCACCGGCGCTGGCGTCCGGCATCATCGACGCCAGCCACCCTGGCAGCTCCGGCAAGAGTGCCCCATAGCCGGCGGAGACGATGAAGACAGAGCCCGCCAGCCACACCAGTTGCACAGGCCGCAGTCCGGCGGGCTGAGCCGCCTTTGCAGTTCTGCCCGCTGTGACGCCTGCCCGCTCTGAACCCTCACCGGGCACCCCATCGGCGAGAAAGAAAGTTGTAGATGGGCACGAACAAGAGTCCAGCATAAGCTCCGTTCATACCCACTTCGTACATTGCTCCTGCCGATAAATGTTGTCTGTGCGTTGCCGCACACGAGTGCCAGGCGCTGTGCGTCAATCCCGAAGCGCTGGGCGGATCAAATCTGAATCACCGTCACCACCGGATCGTCTATCGAACAGACAACGGGGGCAACGACTGATATCCTGTTTAGACATACCGATTGCTAAAGCCTAACCTTTCGTAACCCATGGTTACCGTCCACCCGTGAACGCTTTTATTGCACCAACGCATCTTGATGCGCCTTCTAAAACAGGCAGCACCGCATCCCATTCTCTCGAACATGCCACAGTGGTGGCCGTGTCTAGGAACGGCATACCATTTCTCCGCCAAGTCTTCCATGTGCGGCATTTGCGGTGAACTGAGATTCGACGCCACGTCACCTGACGTGGCGGTGATCGAACGCATGTCCGAGACGCTGGCACGCCGCGGGCAGGACCACGCGGGAACGTATGTGGACGGACCGGTTGCCTTCGGGCATCGGCGCCTCGCGATCATTGACTTGTCTGCGAGTGCCGATCAGCCGATGGTAGACGCCGTACTGGGCCTGGCTCTCGTGTTCAACGGCACGATCTACAACTACCGGGAGCTGCGTGCCGAACTGATTTCGATGGGCCACACCTTCGTTTCGGAGGGCGATAGCGAGGTCATCCTCAAGGCTTACGCCGCATGGGGTGAACAGTGCGTGCAACGCTTCTACGGCATGTTCGCTTTTGCCATTTGGGACATGCGTCGCGCCAGTCTGTTTCTGGCTCGGGACCGTTTCGGCATCAAGCCGCTGTACTTGACCCAGGATGGCAGCCGACTACGCTTTGCGTCGAGCTTGCCCGCTCTGATTGCCGGTGGCGACGTCGATACGTGCCTCGATCCTGTTGCCTTGCATCACCACTTCATGCTGCACACCGTGGTGCCTGCACCGCGCACGATACTGACCGGCGTTCGCAAACTTCCGCCTGCCAATACGATGACTGTCGACATGGCTGGGGCCGTCACGCAGAAGGTCTACTGGACGCTGGATGCGACACGACCGACAGAGCCGCTTTCGGAAGCGCAATGGCTTGAAAAGACGCGCGAGGTCCTGGTGCGCGCGCTTGACCGCCATCGCCTTGCCGCCGACGTACCGGTGGGTGTGCTGCTGTCGGGGGGGCTGGATTCGAGCCTGCTGGTTGGATTGCTGGCCGATCAAGTGGACGACCTGTTGACGTTCTCGATTGGCTTTGAGGGCATCCCCGGCGTTAGTGTGGGCGCTGAAAAGGCCGACGAGTTCGAGTTCTCGGATCTGATCGCTGCGCAGTTCAAGACCCGCCACCACAAGCACCTTATCCCCAACAGCGAGGTGCTTGCCCGCTTGCCAGAAGCCGTGGCGGCCATGACAGAGCCGATGATGAGCCACGACGTGATTGCGTTCTACCTGCTTAGCGAGCGGGTGTCGAAGGAAGTGAAGGTGGTACTGGCCGGGCAAGGCGCCGACGAGGTGTTTGGTGGCTACTTCTGGTACCCGTTGATGGATGCTGAAACCGGCCCGCCAGTCGAACGCTTCGGCCGGCATTACTTCGACCGTGACCATGCCGAATATCTGGAGATGATCGCGCCGGCATGGCACGTGCCCGACGTGACAAGGAAGCTGGTCGAGCGCGAACTTGCCATGCCGCAGGCCGAGACCTTTCTCGACGGGGTCTGGCGCTTCGACGCCACTACCTTGATTGTCGACGATCCTGTCAAACGGGTAGACAACATGCCGATGGCTTGGGGGCTGGAGGTGCGCGTGCCCTTCCTTGACCATGAGCTCGTCGAGCTCGCAGCCCGTATGCCGCCCGAACTGAAGCTCAAGGAAGGAGGAAAATTTCCTCTGAAGGCTATCTCGCGCGGCGTGATTCCAGACGCGGTGATCGACCGGCCGAAGGGCTACTTCCCGGTGCCGGCCTTGAAGCACGTGCGTGGCCCGTTCCTTGAACTGATGCGGGGCATTCTGCAGTCGGATGCCTGCATCCGGCGCGGGCTCTATCAGCGCGCTTACGTCGACAAGCTGCTGGCCAACCCGGAGGCTCACTTCACGCGCATCCAGGGCAGCAAGTTGTGGCACCTGGCGTTGCTGGAATGGTGGCTGCAGTTGCATGTGGATGGCGTCACTGATGGCTCCGTCACGCTACCTGGCTCAGAAACGGTTGCCAGCACATCCCCCGCATGACCTCCACTGGACCAAAGCGCCCTATCGCCGCTCCGACCCTTCCACGCTGCGCACCGGCTGCAGGTTCATGCAACCACGTCCCATGTCTGGCGGGCGATCTGTTCGTTTTCCTGTGAGGCGAGCACAAGCACCTGGCAGCGCGATGTGCCGTCGCTGACGGGGCTGGTCGCAGAGGGGTAGCGGGATTCGTCGAGGCTGAGGCCGATCCATGCCAGGCCATCACAGATCTCGTCGCGCACTTGCGCGTCGTTCTCGCCAATTCCGCCGGTGAATACGAGCATGTCCACCCCCCCGAGCACGGCAACCATCGCGGCCACCTGCTTGCGCACCGAATAGCAGAACATCTCGATGGCCAGACGTGCATCGCTGTTCGATGCTGCGGCTTCATGCAGACGCCGCATGTCGCCAGAGAGCCCCGATATCCCAAGCAGGCCGGAACGTTGATCGACCAACGCTTCGAGCCTGCCGGCATCAAACTTCTTTTCGTGCATCAGATACACAAGCACACCGGGGTCAAGATCGCCGCTGCGCGTGCCCATGATGACGCCGCCGCTGGGCGTCATGCCCATGCTGGTGTCGATGGACAGACCCGCCTTTACCGCGGTGATGCTGGCGCCGTTGCCTAGGTGGGCGATGACCAGCCTCTGCGGCAGAGCGTCGCCGAGTTGCCGCACGATGGATTCGAGCGACAGGCCGTGGAATCCATAGCGTTGAATGCCCTCCGCTTGCAATTCCCTCGCGATGGGCAGGACACGGGCCACAGCGGGCAAGCCGACATGAAACTGAGTGTCGAAACAAGCGACCTGAGGAACGCCGGGAAAGTGCGCTTGTGCGAAACGGATGAACGCCAGCGCGACGGGTGCGTGCAGCGGCGCAAAGGCGACAGCGGCTTGCAGCTGGCGCAGCACCGCATCGTCGATGCGGCAATGCTGCCGCAGCGCAGGCCCGCCATGCACGATGCGGTGCCCGATGGCGTCTGGTGGCGGCATCCCGGACGCAGCGAGTACGCTGGCGACACGAGTGACCGCGTCCGGATGTTCAGCCGTCGATACACCGTCGCCGAACAACTTCTCGGCTCCGGTCGAATCGACGCGGTACAAACCGAATTTGAGCGACGACGAGCCGCTGTTCAGCGCGAGAACATTTAGCGAGTGCATCCACAGACTTTCATGCTGTCCAGCGCCAGTCCAGGATCTCCGGCATGTCCTCGCCATGCTCGCCAATGTAGAGCTTGTGGCGTTGCATGGTCGCATCGAACCGCGCGGTCTCCGCCGCCACCTGCCCCGCCAGCCGGGGAACGCGCCGGATCGCATCGAGCGCCAGTTGATAGCGGTCCACGCTGTTTAGTACCACCATATCGAACGGCGTCGTTGTGGTGCCCTCTTCCTTATAGCCACGCACATGGATGTTGTCGTGGTTGCGACGCCGGTAGGTCAGCTTGTGAATGATCGCTGGGTACCCGTGGAAGGCGAAGATCACCGGCTTGTCTTCGGTGAACAACGCATCGAATTCGTGGTCGGCCAGGCCGTGTGGATGCTCGGACGGGGGCTGCAGCACCATCAGATCGACGACATTGATAAAACGGATGCGGATATCGGGCACGTACGCCCGCATCAGAGTCACGGCGGCCAGAGCTTCCAGCGTTGGCACATCGCCGGCGCAGGCCATCACAACGTCGGGGTCGACCTGACCAACACCCGCATCTCTACTGGCCCATTCCCACACACCTGCACCGGCCGCGCAGTGACGCACGGCCGCGTCCATGTCTAGCCACTGCGGCGAAGGCTGCTTGCCTGCGATGATCAGGTTGACGTAGTTGCGGCTGCGCAGGCAGTGGTCGGCAACCGACAGCAGCGTGTTGGCGTCGGGCGGCAGGTAGATGCGTACCACGTCCGCCTTCTTGCTCGCCACATGGTCGATGAAACCGGGGTCTTGATGCGAAAAGCCATTGTGGTCTTGCCGCCAGACATGCGAGGTGAGCAGGTAATTCAATGACGCGATCGGCTTGCGCCAGGGAATCTGGTTGCACACCTTCAGCCACTTGGCGTGCTGGTTGAACATCGAATCGATGATATGGATGAAGGCCTCGTAGCACGAGAACATGCCATGACGACCCGTGAGCAGGTAGCCTTCGAGCCAGCCTTCGCACAGGTGCTCGCTCAACACTTCCATCACGCGGCCATCAGCTCTGAGATGGTTGTCACGCTCCTCCTGCACACCGTCCAGCCACACTTTGCCGGAAACTTCGAATACCGCATCCAGCCGGTTTGACGCAGTTTCATCCGGGCCAAAGAGTCGGAAGTTGGCCGCCTTCAGGTTGAGTCTCATCACGTCGCGCAGAAACCTGCCAAGAACGCGTGTGGCCTCAGCTTCCATGGCTCCCGGTTCGGTCACCGGAACGGCATAGACGCGGAAGGAAGGCATGTCCAGCGGTTTCAGCAACGCGCCCCCGTTGGCGTGCGGATTGCAGCCCATACGGCGCTGGCCCGTAGGTGCCAGTGCAGCCAACTCCTCACGAAACCGACCGTCCTCGTCGAACAGTTCCTCGGGCCGGTAACTCTTGAGCCAGCTTTCGAGCTGCTCCACATGCCCGCCAGTCTTGAACTCAGCAATCGGCACCTGGTGCGAGCGCCAACTGCCTTCCACTTGCTTGTCGTCAACCCGTTTCGGCCCTGTCCAACCTTTGGGCGTGCACAGGACGATCATCGGCCAGCGTGGGCGCGACAGAGGCTGCTCTGGGTCGAGCACTCTCGCTTGCTGTTGAAAACCGCGTATCTGCGCCAGCACCGCATCCAGCGCATCGGCCAAGGCTTGGTGCACGAGCGTCGGGTCGTCGCCTTCGACGAAGTACGGCTCGTGGCCGTAGCCGCGCATTAGATCGATGAGTTCTTCCCGGCTGATGCGTGCCAGCACCGTGGGGTTGGCGATCTTGTAGCCATTGAGGTGCAGGATCGGCAGTACTGCACCGTCGCGCGCCGGGTTCAGAAATTTATTGGAATGCCAACTCGCTGCCAGCGCGCCGGTCTCAGCCTCGCCATCGCCGACAACGCAGGCGACGATGAGGTCGGGGTTGTCGAACGCCGCTCCATAGGCATGGGCCAACGAGTAGCCCAACTCGCCACCCTCATGGATCGAACCTGGCACTTCTGGTGACACGTGACTGGGGATGCCCTGCGGCCACGAGAACTGCCGAAACAGCCGCTGCAGGCCGTTGCGGTTGCGTTCGATGGCTGGGTAGTGTTCGGTGTAAGAACCTTCCAGATAACTGTTCGCCACGATGCCCGGCCCGCCGTGACCCGGGCCCATGACGTAGATCATGTTCAGGTCGTTCTCTTTAATCAGCCGGTTCAGGTGAACGTAGAGAAGGTTCAGGCCCGGCGTCGTGCCCCAATGACCCAACAGGCGCGGCTTGATGTCGGCCAGTGTCAGCGGGCGCTGCAGCAGCGGGTTGTCTTGCAGGTAGATCTGCCCGACCGACAGGTAGTTGGCTGCACGCCAGTAGGCGTCGATCTTCTGCAGGGTGTCGGGAGTCAGGGGGTTGGACATGGTGGCCTTTCGAGACAGAACCTAAGCGCCTGCGATGCGCACACGCAGCAATTTCACGGAGTTGACGAATACCAGCACGTCGGGCCCGAGGTGAAGGATGGCGGCCTGGATCGGCCCGATCCAGCCCAGCAGCGCAGCCGTGATGCCGAGCACGTGCACCACGCCGACGCCGACGAACAGGTTTTCCTGCACCGTGCGGTAGGCGCGCCGGGCAATCGCCCGCGCCGCCACGATCTTGGCCAGGTCGTCGGTCATCAGTGCGATGTCCGCAGCCTCCAGCGCAGCCTGCGTGCCGCCGCCGCCCATCGCAATACCCACGTCGGCCATCGCCAATGCGGGCGCGTCGTTGACACCATCGCCGACCATCGCAACGCGGTGGCCCTGGCCTTGCAATTCGGCAATCGCTTTCACCTTGTCTTCGGGCATCAGCTCGGCATGCACTTCGTCCACGGCGAGTGCCGCCGCCACCGCTTGCGCCGTGGCGACGTTGTCGCCGGTCAGCATCACGATGCGCTTGACGCCGCTGGTCTTCAGTGCGGCCAGCGCCTGCATCGCGCCCGGGCGCAGCGTGTCGGCGATGAAGATCACGCCTGCAAACTGGCCATCCACGGCCACGTGCACCGGCGTGCGCCCGCCGCCTTCGACCGAAGCGCTCAGCGCCACGCCGCTTTCGCGCAGCAGCGCGGCGTTGCCCACCAGCACCACGCGGCCTTCGACGCCGGCCTTGACGCCGCGCCCCTGCAATTGCTCGAAGCTGCCGGGCTCGGGCACCGCGATACCGCGCTGCACCGCCGCAGCGACCACCGCCTTGGCCAGCGGGTGCGCCGAGCGCCGGTCGGCGGCTGCCGCCAGGCGCAGCAGCGCGGGCTCATCGAAGGCGGGGTTGTACGAGGCGACTTCCACCACCTCGGGCCGGTTCGCTGTCAGCGTGCCGGTCTTGTCGAACACCACCACATCCACCTTGGCCAGCGTTTCCAGATAGACGCCGCCCTTGATCAGGATGCCGCTGCGCGCCGCGCGCGCGATGGCGGCGATCATCACCAGCGGCGTGGCCAGGCCCAGCTCTGCGGGTGAGGTGAAGATCAACAAGGTCACTACCAACCTGACGTCGCGCGTGACGAGATAGACGGCTAGCACGAAGACGAACACCACTGGGATCAGCCACGCCGCCACCTTGTCTGCGAGCTTTTGCACCGGGGCCTGCTGGGCCTCGGCGTTTTCAATCAGCGCGATGATGCGGGCGAAGGTGGTGTCGGTTCCCAGCCGCTCGGTCTGGATGTCCAGCGCGCCCGATTCGACCACCGTGCCGGCGAACACCGGCGCGCCGAAGGCCTTGTCCTTGGGAATGCTTTCGCCGGTGATCGGCGCTTCGTTCACCGAGCCCTCGCCAGCGACGACAACACCATCGACGGGAATCTTCTCGCCCGGCCGCACCAGCACCACATCATCGACCTTCAGCGCCGCAATGGGCACGGTCTTGTCATCGCCCGTGCCGTTCTCGCCGCTTACGCCGCGCACCAGCGCGAACTGCGGCACCGAGCCGATCAGCGCCTTGATCGATGCACGGGCGCGGTCGGTGTTGAGATCGGCGATGAACTCGGCGATCAGGATGATGACCATCAACACCGCGCCGGCTACCGTCTCGCCACCGAACATCGCCACCAGCGTGGCGACGGTGACAAAGACCTCGGTGCCGACCTTGCGCTCGCGAACCAGGTCCAGAACACCGGTCTTCACCAGCGGATACAGGCCCACCGCCACTGCCGCCCACAGCAGCTGGATCGGCACCAGGCCCTGCCAGTACAGCAGCGCGACGAGGCCGGTGACGCCGATGCGCGCCAGCTCGACCCAGCGCTCGCGTGTCATTAGCAGCAGCCCACTCATGTTTGAGCCACCGCAGTTGCAGCCCGTGCAGGCGCCCTGCCCTTGTAGGCCAGCAGGCGCAGCGCATTCGCCACCACCACCAGCGTCGAGCCTTCGTGGAACAGCACCGCCGTGGCGATGCCCATGCCGAAGATGGTGGCCGGAATCAGCAGCACCACGACGCCCAGGCTGACCCACAGGTTCTGCTTGATGATGCGGCTGCTGCTGCGCGAAAGGCCCACCGCGAACGGCAGTTGCGCCAGGTCGTCGGCCATCAGCGCCACGTCGGCCGTCTCCAGCGCCACGTCGGAGCCGGCAGCGCCCATCGCGATGCCCACCGTGGCGTTGGCCATCGCAGGGGCGTCGTTGACGCCGTCGCCGACCATCGCCACCTTGCCATGCTCCTGGCGCAGCTGCTTGATCGCTTCCACCTTCTGCTCGGGCATCAGGTCGCCGCGCGCTTCGGTCAGGCCCACCGACTTGGCCACCGCCTCGGCCACCTGCTGGTTGTCGCCCGAGATCATGATCAGCCGCTCGATGCCGAGTTGGCGCAACTCGGCCATCACCTGCGCCGCCACCGGGCGCGGGGTGTCCATCACGCCCAGCACGCCGAGAAAGCGCGCGCCCTGGCGCACCACCATCGTGGTGCGGCCGTTGGCAACGAGTTGCTGGTTCGCTGCCGCCACCGCTGCGGGCATGGCCGAATCTGGCAGTTCGGAAAACAGCACCGGCTTGCCGATGTGCACCGTCTGCCCGTTCACCTGCGCCTGCACGCCGCGCCCGGTGAGGCTCTTCACGTCGGCCGCGGTGACGGGTTTGATGCGGTCTGCTAAACGTTCACGCGCGCCCGCCACCACCGCAGCGGCCAGCGGGTGGTCGCTCTGCAGCTCCACCGCCAGCGCCACCGACAGCAACTCGTCTTCGGTGGCGCCGGGCGCGGCCACGGCGTCGGTAAGCCTGGGCTTGCCTTCGGTCAGCGTGCCGGTCTTGTCGAAGGCGATGCTGGTCAGCGAGCCCAGGTTCTCCAGCGCGCCGCCGCCCTTGATGAGCACGCCGCCGCGTGCGGCCCGCGCCACGCCGCTGAGCACCGCGCTCGGCACCGAGATCGCCAGCGCACACGGGCTGGCCGCCACCAGCACCGCCATCGCACGGTAGAAGGTGGCGGCGAAGGGCTCGTCGATGACGAAGCCCGCGAACAGCAGCAGGACTACCAGCACCAGCACCGAAGGCACGAAGATGCGCTCGAAGCGCTCGGTGAACTGCTGCGTCGGCGAACGCTGGGCCTGCGCCTCGGTGACCATCTTGACCACGCGCGCCATGGTCGATTGTTCGGCGCGGCGCGCCACTATCACCTCGATGGCACCGCTGCCGTTGATGGTGCCGGCAAAGACGCGGAACTCGGGCCCCAGGCGGTCGAAGGCGGCGAGTGCGGCCTTGGCATCGTCGCTTGGCCGCTTGTCCACCGGCACGCTCTCGCCGGTGACCGGCGCCTGGTTGACGCTGCTGGTGCCGACGACCACTACGCCGTCGGCGGGCAGCCTTTCGTTGGGCCGCACGATGACCACATCACCCAACTGCAATTCACCGACCGCGATGCTCTGCGTGCTGCCGTCACGCCGCACGGTGGCCGTGTCAGGGGCGAGTTCGGCCAGGGCCTCGATGGCGCGCCGCGCGCGACCCATCGCGTACTGTTCCAGCGAATGGCCGATGCCGAACAGGAACAGCAGCAGCGCGCCCTCGGCCCACTTGCCCAGCGCCGCCGCGCCGATGGCCGCCACCAGCGTGAGGGTGTCGATGGCCAAGCGGCGTTCACGCAGGTTCTCGAGGGCTTCCTTGGCGGTGAACCAGCCGCCGAACAAATAGGCCGTGACATAGAGCGCGGTGGGCAGCCAGCCGGGCCCGACTTCTCGCCATTCGACCAGCCAGCCGGCGACCAGCAGCACGCCTGTGAGGATGGCGAAGATCAGCTCCGAGCGTTCACCGAAGGGGCCGCCTGCGGCATGGTCGTGGCCGTGGCCGGCATGCTCGCCCGTGGCTGGCGCGGGCGCTGGCGCCGCAGTTCCCGGCGCCGGCTCGGCTGCTTCCGGCGTTGGCTTGGCGGCGGCAGGCGCCGGCCCCTCGGCTGTTGGCGCCTGCCCCTCGGCACTCAAGCCGAGCTTGGTGACGGCATCGCGCAAGGCCTGCTCCGAGGTTTTGCTGCGCTCGAATTCGATGCGCACCGCGCCGGATGCCGCCACCTCCGCTTCAAGCACACCCGGTGCCTTGCGCAGACTCTCGGCAATGCGGCTGGCGGCGCGCGGCAGCATCGCCGCACCGGTGGTGATGAGCAGGTGGCCGAAGGCGGCGCTCAACTCGGCGCCGGCGGCGTGCGCCAGTTCGCGCACGCGGCTGAGCGACAAGGTGGCCGGGTCGTAGTGGATGCACAGCACGGGCGCGGGGCCATCGGGCTCGACGATGTGCGCTTCGGCAATGCCTGGGCGGCCGCGCAGCCGATCAATCAGGCGCGCCACGCAGCGGTCGCGCGCACCTTCGATACCCGGCAGTACCAAGGGCAGGTCGAGGCGTAATTTGGTCGGTTCAGTCATGTGCGCTCCTGTGAAGTTGCGGCATCGACGATAGCCTGCGCTTCGCTGAGGATGCGCTGCAAGTGCGCGTCGTTGATGAAACTCTCTGCGTAGATCTTGTAGAGGTTCTCGGTGCCCGACGGCCGCGCGGCGAACCAGCCGTTGGCGGTGTTGACCTTGATGCCGCCGATCGGCTCACCGTTGCCAGGGGCGTGGCTCAGGACACTCTCGATGCGTTCACCGGCCAGTTCGGTCGAGGTGATGTGCTGTGGCGTGAGCGCCGCCAGTTGCGCTTTCTGTTGCGCCGTCGCGGGGGCCTGCACCCGGCGTGCCACCGGGCTGCCGAACTCGGCGGCCAATGCCGCATAACACTGGCCGGGGTCGCGGCCGGTGCGTGCCGTGATCTCGGCCGCGAGCAGCGCCGCCGTGATGCCGTCCTTGTCGGTGGTCCAGGCCGATCCGTCACGGCGCAGGAACGTGGCGCCGGCACTCTCTTCACCTGCAAAACCCAGCGCCCCGCTGTGCAGACCGCTGGCGAACCACTTGAAACCGACCGGCATCTCGACCAGTTGGCGGCCGAGCCTGGCCGTGAGCCGGTCGATCAGCCGGCTGCTGACGACGGTCTTGCCCACTGCGGCCGGCCCCCACTCCCGGCGGTGCTGGAACAAATAGTCGATGGCCACCGCCAGGTAGTGGTCGGGCGCCAGCAAGCCGGCCCCCGGGGTGACGATGCCATGCCGGTCGTGGTCGGTGTCGCAGGCGAAGGCGATGTCGAAGCGGCCCTTCATCTCCACCAGCCGTTGCATGGCATGCGGCGACGACGGGTCCATGCGGATCTTGCCGTCCCAGTCGAGCGGCATGAAGGCAAAGGTCGGATCGACGACCTCGCTGATGACGGTCAGGTCGAGGCAGTAGCGCTCGGCCATTGCCCCCCAGTAGTGCACACCGGCGCCGCCCAGCGGATCGACACCCATGCGCACACCCGCCTCGCGGATCACGTCCATGTCGATCACCTTGCCGAGATCAGCGACGTAGGCGTTCAGAAAATCGTGACGGTGCGTCGTTGCGGCCCGCAGCGCTTCGGCGTGCGGCATGCGCTTCACGCCTGCAAGGCGCGCTTGCAGCAAACGATTGGCCTCGGCCTCGATCCACTGCGTGACTTCCTGGCCTGCCGGGCCGCCGTGCGGCGGGTTGTACTTGAAGCCGCCGTCGCGCGGCGGGTTGTGCGAAGGCGTGACCACGATGCCGTCGGCAAGGCCGCTGTCTTTCGCGTGCAGGCGAGTGCGGTTGTGGCCGAGGATCGCGTGCGAGACCGCCGGCGTCGGCGTGAATTCGTCGTGGGTGGCCAGCATCACATCCACGCCATTGGCCGCCAGCACTTCCAGCGCGCTGGCGCACGCAGGGGCAGAAAGCGCATGGGTGTCGATGCCCAGGAACAGCGGCCCGACTATGCCCTGGGCCTTGCGGTAGTGGCAGATGGCCTGCGTGATGGCCAGCACATGCCAGGCGTTGAACGAGCGGTCGAAGGCCGAGCCGCGATGGCCCGAGGTGCCGAAGGCCACACGCTGCGCGGCGATCGTCGGGTCGGGCACGTCCGTGTGGTAGGCCGAGACGAGCTTGGTTACATCGATCAGCATCGAGGCAGGGGCCAGGCGACCGGCAAGCGCATGAGTTTGAGTGGCCATGTCGTCAGGCGGGTTGAGTTCTTGTCCCTTGCATGTCGAGCCAATCGGCGATCACCTGAGGTGCCAACCCTAAGTTGCCGGCCTGACAGTGGTACTCAGCCGACTCGGCCCATGGTCGGGCTTCGCCAACGGGCCCATCAACCGGCGGGTTCAACCGATCAGTCACGGCGTGGCTCCGGCCAGGGCATCGGTGGCATTGGCGAGGCGCATCGTCTCAAAGGTACGGACCCAGTCTAGCATCCGCGCGGCGATTTGTTCCACCGCTTCGGAGCGGGTTTTTGTCTGCGCTTGCCAGTCGACGAGGGCATCCCAGAAGGTTGTGCGCCCGACCGCGAAACCGATGAAGCCGGGGACCGCCGCTGCCGTGGCCAGCCAGTGACGCACCTTCGCTGCATCGGCACCCCGGCCGAGCACGATGCAGCCGACCGTGTCGCGCCCGTCGCAGCGCGCCGCCGCGACGATGCGTTGGCAGTCGCCGCTTTGCGCCACGCCTTCGACCTTCCAGACGTCGGGCTCGACTCCGACATTTTGCAGTTGGCGTATGGCCTCTTGCATTAGGGTTGGGCGCAGATCGCGATCGTAGGCATTCTTGTCGCCATCATTGCGCTGCAGCTGCGCCTGGGTGGCAGGCACCAGCAGCTCGAACATGAAGCGCCGCCGGCTGCGCTGGCAGTGATCTGACAGTTGCTTCAGGCGGACGGCCTGGCGCCGATTCAACTCTTCGTCGCCCTCGACGTTGTAGCGCACCAGCGCCTTGGCGAAGGTGGGATCGAAGCTCTCGATGTGATGCGCGAAGTCGGCGCCGTACTCGAACTCGAATTCCTCTGAGCCGCTTTGTTCGGTTGATAGCGCGGTGACGAAGCCGCGCCGCCGCGAGTCGCGCAGGATGTCGGCACCGAATTCCTCATCCACCAGGATGCCCCCCGCTTGACGCAGCACACCCTTTTCAACGGCTGCCAAGAAGCCTTCGTAGATGAGCTGCTTGCTGTCACGGACGCGCGCCGTCTGTTCGGCCGACAGTGGTGGATCGAGTTTGAACAGACTCTTGACATAAGAGTGTCGGTGATCGAACGGCAGCAAATACAGTGCCTTGTCGTAGCCGATGTTCATTACAGATGCTCCGCAGGCGTGGCTTTGGCCGTCGCCGCTGTCGCCACCGACATCGCGCTCTTCTCCCTGATACGCGCCAGCAGCCCGCCCCATGATCTGGCGAACGCAATTACACCACCGCGCTGCAATTGTGCGGCCAGGGCTTCGTCATCAACGCCTTCCCGCCTGAATTCTTCCAGCACCGCATCGGCCAGGCCGCCATCGGCAGGCAGCGCTGCACCGGCCTTCCCGTGGTCTGCAAAGGCCAGCAAGGTCTTCTCGGGAATAGTGTTGATCGTCTCGGGTGCTGCCAGCGCCTCCACATACAGCGTGTCACGCGCAGCGGAGTCTTTTGTCGCGGTGCTAGCCCACAGCAAACGCTGCGGGCGGGCACCTGCCTCGGCCAGCTTGCGCCACCGCGCGGAAGACAGCAACTGGCGATACGCCTTGTAGGAGCGCATGGCCACGGCAATGCCCAAACGGTTGTGGAATGGCGGGGATATCTCCTGCTTCACCGCGGCGTCCCAGCGGCTGACGAAGAGTGAGGCGACCGACTGGACCTTCGGCGACAGCCCGGCAGCGATACGGCGCTCGATGCCGCGCAGGTAGGCCTCGGCTGCGGCCAGGTAGTGCTCGCGCGAGAACAGCAAGGTCACGTTGATCGGTACGCCGTCGAAGATGGACTGCTCAATGGCCAGTAGGCCTTGCGCTGTGCCGGGGATCTTGATGAACAGGTTGGGTCGCGCAGCCCGCGCATGCAGTTGCGCTGCGGCGCGGACTGTGCCGGCCGTGTCAGCCGCCAGAAGCGGTGAGACTTCGAGCGAGACCCAGCCGTCGAGACCGTCGCTGGCATCGAAGGCGGGCCGGAACAGGTCGGCGGCACGCCTCAAGTCCTGCAGCGCCAGCTCGAAGAAGATGTCCTCGTCCGACAGCCCGCGCGCAGCCAGCCGGTGGATCGAATCGTCGTAGCTGGCGCCACTGTCGATGGCTTTCTCGAAAATTGTCGGGTTGGAAGTCAACCCGGTCACCGACAGGTCGGCGATGTAGCGCGCCAGGGTGCCGCTGTCCAGCAAATCGCGCGTGATGTTGTCGAGCCACAGCCGCTGGCCCAGGTCGTGCAGCTTTTGGGTGTTGGGGTTCATCTGAGGTTTCATCATTTCTCCCGGGTTGCGAACAAGTCGCGAATACCGATATTGAGCAGATCACCGATTCGTTCGATGCTGAAATCCGCAGCCGGATAGGTGGCCATTGCAGCCGGATACAGTGCGTAGTGGCCCTGCCGCGGGAAGACGGTGGTCAGGCGACCTTGCATGACGGCTTTCATCGCCGCCAGGATGCGCAGCTTGTCATCGACCATCACGTAGTGCCGGGCCGGGAAGTGGCGCTGCATTCCATCCAGCATCTGCTCTTTGTGGATGTAGATCAGCACCCGGCCGGAAACGGCATCCCACAGGCCCGAGCGGCGAACCTTGTGCGGCTGAAATACCACGTCGCCATCGGACAGGATCACCGTGGGCCCGAAGCCGCTCAGGCGCTCGATAACTTCAAGGGCGCGCGGGTACAAGCGATCCGCGAACGGGTAGTCGATGAGGAACGCCGACATTTGCAGAAGACGCAGGTCAGCACCTTCCCCAAGCTCCGCATCGAGACGGTAGCGCTGCAGCGCGCCGAGGTAGTCGGCGTAGCCGAGTTCGCTGCGCAAGCCCTCGAAGATCGCCCAGTAGCGCGCCGCACTGGCGGTGCCGAACTCAAGCTCCAGATGGCCGCGCAGGTCTGCAATGACCCGATCGTTGTCGAGCAGTGTGTTGTCCACGTCGAGCAGGAATACGACGTCGGGCGGGTTTGTCATGACGCGGGCTTCTCGGCATGGCCGCCGAATTCATATCGCATCGCGGACAGGACCCGATTCGCAAAGTCGGCGTTGCCTCGCGAGGTGAAACGCTCAAACAGCGCGGCGCTGAGAACCGGCACCGGCACCCCTTCATCGATGGCCGCCTGGATCGTCCAACGGCCTTCGCCCGAATCCGACACACGGCCGCCGTATTCAGCGAGCTCGGGATCTTGCACCAAGGCGGTGGCGGTCAGGTCGAGCAACCAGGACCCGATGACGCTGCCGCGGCGCCAGACCTCGGTGATCTCGGGCAGATTCAGGTCATACCGATACGACTCAGGGTCGCGCAGCGGCGTTGTTTCGGCATCGAGCTCGCTCTGCGCTTGCTGGTTGCGCCGGCCTACATTGGCGTTGCGCAAGATGTTCAACCCTTCCGCGTACGCCGCCATCAACCCGTATTCGATGCCGTTGTGGACCATCTTGACGAAGTGCCCTGCCCCGTGCGGACCGCAGTGCAGGAAGCCTTCATCGGCCGTTCCGGTGCCGGCGTTGCGGCCGGGAGTCCGCTTTGCAGCTTCGATGCCCGACGCCAAAGACGAGAAGATTGGCCGCAGACGCTCGACCACACCACCTTCGCCTCCGATCATCAGGCAGTAGCCGCGCTCCAGCCCGGCAACGCCACCGCTGGTCCCAACGTCGAGGTAATGAATGCCTAGCGCCTGTAGCTGCGTACCTCGCCGCATGTCATCGCGGTAGTATGAATTTCCACCATCGATGATGATATCGTCCGCGTCCAGCAAAGGCACGAGCTCACCGAGCGCTTGATCGACAATTGCCGCTGGAACCATCAGCCAGATTGTGCGAGGCTGAGCAAGTTGGCAAACCATCTCCTTTAGTGACTCCGTCCCTGTCGCACCGTCCTTGACAAGCCCAACCACTGCCGCGGGTTGCAGGTCATAAACCACGCACGCATGACCATCCCTGAGCAAGCGCCGCACCATGCTGGCACCCATCCGCCCCAATCCGATCATGCCGAGTCGCATCTGGCTTACCTTTATATCTGAGTCAACGAAAATTCATTTGAGAACATAAGCGCATCGAGAAATCGCCGCGCACGTTTCGTTCTGAAATAGCACAGAATGGAAAGCCGTGTGTACGCGAACTAAAGCCAGACTTTGAGGCGCTCCAACGCTTCCTATCGCTGTCCGGCCACGCGCCAGGCCAATAATCCTTCATTGAGTCGAACGAACTGGCCATTACGAAAACTCCGAGACGCTTCGGATACGCCCTGTTCGTCTATGTTCCGATTTGCCAACTACGACCAGAGTAGTCACTGATCTCCACTGCTTGTAGTCCTCGACGAAGCGATCAGGCAGCACAATCAGAGAACGGAAAATCTTGTTGCTCGTGATCTCAGAGGTCCATGGCTGTACTGTTCGTTGCCGCACGGACAGCACGACTGAACTCGTGTAATTTCAGGTTATGAAGAAGCAAACGCAGCTCGGTAACCTCGGCTAGCAGTGCGCTCCTAACTGGACTTTAACGGCATGCGCGATCACACCACTCATCCCGCCGACAGCGCGCCAACCCTGCAGGGTGAACGCATGGGCGGCGGCTTGAGGCCAAGCATCGACTCTTTACTCGATAAACTCCAGCGCGAGACGTTCGGCTACTTCCTGTATGAAACCAATCCTGCCAACGGCTTGGTGATCGACAAGACGGCACCGGATTGGCCTGCCAGCATTGCGGCCACAGGTCTGGCCTTGGCGTGTTACCCCGTGAGCGTGGAACGCGGCTTCATGACACGGGCAGCGGCGGTGGAGCGGACGCTTGCTACGCTTCGATTCTTCTGGAACAGCCCGCAAGGCACCGAGGCAGACGCTACCGGGTACCAAGGCTTCTACTACCACTTTCTCGACATGCAGACGGGTCGGCGCGCCTGGCAATGCGAACTGTCCACCGTGGACAGCACGTTCTTGCTGGCCGGCGCGTTGACGGCGGGCGTGTATTTTGACGCCGACACGGCCGACGAAAACGAAGTCCGCACCCTCGCAGACGAGCTCTATCGCCGCGCCAATTGGCAATGGGCGCAAGACGGTGGCACAACGGTCACCCATGGCTGGAAGCCGGAGAGCGGGTTCCTCCCCTACCGCTGGGAAGGCTACGACGAGGCACTGCTGCTCTATGTGCTGGGCCTGGGCTCGCCGACCCATCCGCTGCCTGCGAAGAGCTACACGGCCTGGACCGCCACCTACCGCTGGGAGCAGGCTGAGGGCCAGGACTATCTATACGCGGGGCCGCTGTTCACGCACCAGTTGTCTCACATCTGGATCGACTTTCGCGGCATCCAGGATGCGTTCATGCAGGGCAAGGGCATCGACTATTTCGAGAACAGCCGGCGCGCCACCTATGCGCAGCAGCGCTACGCAATCGACAACCCGCGCAAGTTCAACGGCTACGCCAGCCACTGTTGGGGCATCACGGCGAGCGAAGGTCCGGGCCCCGGTGCCCTCAAGGTCGATGGCACCCTGCGCCAGTTCTTCGACTACCTGGCACGCGGCGTGCCGTACGGCCCCGATGACGGCACGCTTGCACCATGGGCCGTGGTGGCGTCGCTGCCTTTCGCGCCCGAGATCGTGTTGCCGGCCCTGGACTACTGCATTCACCAGGCCAAGTTGACCGAATTCAATTCCTACGGTTTCAAGGCTTCCTTCAACCTCTCGCATCCGGGCGAGCCTGGCAATACGTATGGCTGGTGGGTGTCGCCGTGGCACTTCGGCCTCAACCAGGGGCCGATCGTCCTGATGATCGAAAACCACCGCTCCGGCCTGCCGTGGCGACTGATGCGGGATTGCGCGCCGATCACCACCGGCCTGCTGCGAGCCGGTTTCACCGGCGGCTGGCTTCAACTCAAGGTGGCAACCGACCCAGCCACTTCCAATGGGTCGATACCGTCCAGCAGGAGAACCATATGACCGTCGCCACTGTTTCAAGAACGAACACGTCCCCGAGCAGATACGGGCTGCCGCCCACGCTGAGAACCGCCCAGGCGGCAATGCAGCTGCCCGAGGTGCAGGACATGTTGCGCAAGCTGTCTGCGTTTCAGCTCGGCATCTTCATGCCGCACCAACATGACGACGCCACGGGTGAGTTTTTGCCCCTTGCCGCTGACGTGATGCAGGTAGAGTCCGGCCTGGCCGTGAGCTTCCAGCGCCTGGATGATACCGCGAACCAAACTGCGTCATTCCTTCCCGTCGGTTGGCTCTGGCGCGCCGGCGCACCGACGGTAGCTGCGACCTGCGAGATGGCCGAAGACGACGCGGAACAAGCCGTCAAGCACAAGATGCCTGAGGCAGCGAGCGACGGGAAAAAATTCAAGGAAATGCAATGAAAACAAGCGTGATGGACGTGCGCGACATGCTGTCGGTACTGAGCGTGGCGGGTATTGAGGCGCGGATCGGTGAAGTGCCGGGGGTCGAGAGCGTGACCGTGAACTTCGCGGCCGGCAACGCCACGGTGCGTTTCGACGAAACGCGGCTCGACCTGGCCGACATCAAGTCCGATGTTCGCCAACGCGGCGCCGATCCCGCTGCGCAGTCCAAAGCGCCGACGCCGGACGGTCACAAAGACCACGCAGCGCCCGCTGCGAAAAAGGGAGATCCCGCCGCCGAACCGGTTGCGCCGAAGACGCCCTTGGCCCCGTCAACCGCCACTCCTGCGGGCAACGCAAGCCCAGCCAAAATCTCGGCGGACAAGCCGGACAAAACGCCATGAAAACGAGCGTGATTGACGTGCGCGACATGTTGTCAGTGCTCAGCGTGCAGGGCGTCGAAAAACGCATCGGCGAGGTGCCGGGTGTCGAAAGCGTGACCGTCAATCACGCCGCCGGCAGCGCGACGGTGCGCTATGACGAAACGCGGCTCGAGGTTGCCGACATCAAGTCTGACGTTCGCCAACGCGGGTACGAGTCGGCGGATGAGCCGCCGCCCAAGGACGCGGGCGATCACAAGGCCGCGAAAAAAGCGGGCGCGCAATCGCCGCTGCAAGCGGCGCCAGCCACTGCTGTACCGGCGAGTGGCCAAAGCGCGGCAAAGACGGACGCCAAGCCGGCACCGCCGGCAGCCACTGCGTTGAAGGAAGCGCCGCCCGAAGCCGCGCCCGAACCGCCGACCGCTGCCACCCCCGAAGCCGCGCCGGCCGATCCATCAGCCGGCAAGGATCCGGACGCTCAGGAGCCGGGCCTGGTCGAAAAGGCGACCGCCGGGGTCCGAAAGACTTTGGCCGGTGACGACAAGGACAAGGCCGAATCCGACGCGCCGCCAGCGGCGCCTGCGGCCAACGCGCCCAAGTCTTCCGCACCTGCGTCCGCCGCAGGCGCTCCCGCTGACGCCCACGCCGGCCACAAACCACCCGCCGGTGCAGCGCCCGCGATGTCTGCCGACATGGCGCACGAGATGGGCCACGGCGGCAGTGACATGGGCGCGATGGTGCGCGACATGCGCAACCGCTTCTGGATCTGCCTGGTCTTCACGCTGCCGATCCTTGTCTATGCCCCCATGGGCGGCATGTGGCCGGCGCCAGCGCCGCCGTTCGGGTTGGACCTGAACCTCTGGCTGTTCTTCTTCGCCAGCGCGGCCATCCTGTATCCGAGTTGGCCCTTCTTCGTATCCGCCTGGCGTGCGCTAAAGAAAGGCACCCTGGGCATGGCCGCGCTGATCGTGCTGAGCGTGGGCACCGGCTATCTGTTCAGCGTCGGCACCACGTTCTTTTTCAAGGGCGAGGGGCAGTTCTTCGAGGCCGTCGCCGTGCTGCTGGTGTTTATTCTGCTGGGGCACTGGCTGGAGATGCGCGCGCGTTCCGGTGCGTCATCGGCCATCAAGGCGCTGATGAATCTGACGCCGTCCACGGCCAACGTCATCCGCAACGGTACCGAGGTCGAAGTGTCGACGGCCGAGGTGCTGGCCGGCGAGATCATCGTCATCCGGCCGGGCAACAAGATCCCCGTGGACGGCACCATTGAAACCGGCGAGTCGCTGGTGGACGAATCGATGTTGACCGGCGAGTCGATGCCCGTGCAGAAGGGGCCCGGCGCCACCGTAGTCGGCGCGAGCATGAACAAGAGCGGCAGCTTCCGCTACAAGGCCACCAAGGTCGGCGCCGACTCCGCGCTGGCGCAGATCGTCAAGCTGGTTCAAGAGGCACAGAACTCAAAGGCGCCAGCGCAACTGCTGGCCGACAAGGCCGCGCAATGGCTGGTATTTGCCGCCATCGTCATCGGTCTGGCAACCTTCTCGGTGTGGTTCTGGGTCATCGGCGAGCCGCTGCTGTTCGCCGTGACACTCACCATCACCGTCTTCGTGATCGCCTGCCCCGATGCGCTGGGCCTGGCCACACCGATGGCCGTGATGGTGAGCACGGGTCTCGGCGCCGCGAACGGCATCCTGTTCAAGAACGCATCGGCGCTGGAAGACGCGACCAAGCTCGACGTCATCATCTTCGACAAAACGGGCACGCTTACGGTGGGGCAGCCCGAGGTGGTGGAGACCGTGCTGGCAGACGGCGTCACCGAGGACGCGCTGCTGACTGCCGCGGCCGCCGTCGAGCAGGGTTCGGACCATCCCTTGGCGCAGGCCATCGTGCGCCGTGCGTCCAAGCTCACCATCGTGGCGCCGACCGGCTTCGAGAGCCTCGACGGCATGGGCGCGCGCGCCGAAACCGCCGGCGGCACGGTGTACCTCGGCAACCGGCTGCTGATGGACACGCAAAAGCTCGCGCTCGGCCCGCTGGAGGCGCAAGCCAAGCGCCTGCAGGGCGACGGCCGTACCGTGGTGCATGTGGCGCAGGCGGGCAGCGTCATCGGCCTCATCGCCATCGCGGATGCGATCCGGCCTACGTCCAAGGCGGCGGTAGCCAAGCTGCGCGAACGTAAGATCGAAGTGGTGATGCTGACCGGCGACAACCTGGCCACGGCCACGCGCATCGCAGCCGATCTTGGCATCGCCCAAGTGTTGGCCGACGTGCTGCCCGGCCAGAAGGCCGAGAAAGTCAAGGCGATGCAGGCCACCGGCAAGAAGGTCGGCATGGTGGGCGACGGCGTCAACGACGCGCCTGCGCTGACGCAGGCCAACGTGGGCTTCGCGATCGGTGCCGGTACCGACGTCGCGATGGAAAGCGCCGATGTGGTGCTGATGAAAAGCGACCCCTACGACATCGTCGGCGCCATCGAGCTGTCGCGCGCCACGGTGCGCAAGATGCACCAGAACCTGTGGTGGGCGGTGGGCTACAACGCCGTTGCTTTCCCGCTGGCCGCCGGCGTGCTGTACCCGTTCGTGCTGAGCCCGGAGGTCGCCGCGATTTCCATGTCGGGCAGCACGCTGATCGTGGCGATCAATGCGCTGATGCTCAAGCGCACCAAGCTGGCGGGCATCCGGCAGCCGAGCAAGGCCGGGGCACCCAGCAAGACGCCTGCCACGGAGGCCGTCCCGCAGCCCAATCATGAGAAGGCCGCGTGACATGCAAGGGCCGAATTATCCCAAGGACCCCGAGCGCCGCAGGTGGCTGACCGCCACGTCGGTCGCTGGCGGAGCGGGTCTGATTGCCACATCGGTGCCATTTGTCGCCTCAATGGCTCCCAGCGAAAAAGCGCGCGCGCTCGGAGCGCCGGTCGAGCTCAGCCTGCACGACATCGCGCCGGGTGAGCTGCGAACCGTGGAGTGGCGAGGGAAGCCGGTCTTCGTGCTGCGGCGGTCGCCGGAAATGCTGGACGCACTCACGCGCCACGACGACATGCTCGCAGACCCGCGCTCAACGAAATCTGAACAGCCGGATTACGCCCGGAACACCGCTCGAGCGGTCAAGCCGGAGTACTCCGTCATGGTCGGACTATGTACCCATCTTGGGTGCATTCCCACGTTTCGCCCAATCCCGGGCGCAGCCGACCTCGGTGCAAATTGGCCCGGCGGTTTTTTCTGCCCTTGCCACGGCTCCAAATTCGACCTGGCCGGCCGCGTGTTCAAGAACGTTCCGGCGCCCACAAACCTCGATGTGCCGGCGCATCACTTCGTCGATGGCAACCGGCTGCTGATCGGCGTCGATCCGGTGGGCTGATCACTTTCAAACGGAGCAAACAATATGCAAACCTTCAAATTCGATATCTACGGTATGACCTGTGGCGGCTGCGTGGCTGGCGTGCAACGTGCAGTGTCTTCGCTCGACGGTGTCGACCAGGTCGAGGTAACCCTCAAGCCGGGCAGCGCCACCGTGCAAGCCGACCCATCTCGGGTGACATCGCGGCAAATCATGTCCGCCATATCCGGTCTGGGGTACCTCGCAAAGGTGCACCTGCAGAAATCCGCCGACGAGGGCCCACCATGAGCAAGAAACACAAAAATGACAAGGACAAACGCCATGCCATTGAAGATCCGCCAGTCGCGAAGGGTGCTGCACCAGTCGAAGTGGGCCAGGCGAGCGTCGAGTCGCAGCCCGGCATTTCGCGTGACGACTATGACGCCCAGTTGCACATGCTGCAGGTGGAACTGGTCAAACTGCAACACCATTTCATTGGCTGCGGCGACCGAATCCTTGTGCTTCTGGAAGGGCGCGACAGTTCAGGCAAGGACGGCAGCATCAAACGCATTGTCGCGCACCTCAGCCCGCGCGAGACCCGCGTGGTGGCGCTTGGCAAACCGTCGGATCGGGATCGCAAGGGTTGGTACTTCCAGCGTTACGTTGCTCATCTGCCGGTTGCCGAGGAACTCGTGCTGTTCAACCGCAGCTGGTACAACCGCGCCGGTGTCGAACATGTCATGGGGTTTTGCTCGAAGCAAGAGCATGAGGAGTTCATGAACTCGGTACCCAAATTCGAAGAAATGCTGGTCAATTCCGGCATCAAGCTGTTGAAATACTACCTCGACATCAGCAAGAGCGAGCAGATCGAGCGGCTGGCCGACCGCAGGCGCGACCCGCTCAAGCAGTGGAAGGTCAGTCCGATCGATGCCGTCGCCGTCAAGCGCTGGAAAGCGTATTCCGACGCACGCGATGCCATGCTGATGCGCACGCACACCACCATTGCTCCATGGCGGGTGATCCGCACGGACAACAAACGCCTGGCTCGGCTGAACCTGATGCGCGACATCCTGTCACGCCTGCACTATGCCGGCAAAGAGTCCAGGCTGGTTCAACCGGACACGGAAATTGCATTCGAGTTCACCCCTGCATGCATCGACGCCAAGCGTCTGGCGACCTGAACAGATGACAAAAGGAGATCCCCCAATGAAAACCAGCACGATCAAGATCGGCGGGTTGATATCAACGCCGGCCGCTGGCGCCTTTCTCCCTTCACGTGCTCGCCGGAGGTGGCGGAACCGTCCATGTCAGGCGGCTCAGGCATCGTCACGATGCCTTGCTGCCCAAGCGAACCAGGCGCGTTGTCATCAAACCCTCCCGATCAAAGTTCAGGTCGTGCACCGATGTAGAAGCCTATGCATAAGAGCATTAGAGAAGTGCCGCATCCCGGCTGCGGATGTCGTTGTGCCGTCCGCATGCATCCGTCGAACAGAGAAGGATCTTCGTCATGAATGAAGCAGTTGCACACACCGGTGTATGGGGTCTTGCCGCGATCATGATCGTGGTCGTGTCCTGGGTGTTGTACCGTTATCTGGCCCCCAAGAGCTGGCGCGAGTGGGCCAGCGCCGGCCTGGTCCAGGCATTCATCATTGCGCTGTATGCGGAAATGTATGGTTTTCCGCTCACTATCTATCTGATGGTGCGTTTCTTTGGCCTCGATGGCGCCAATCTCAGCGCCAGTCTCTGGTCGACGGCACTGGGCGTGGGCGAACTCGGCATGATGATTGCCATGGTGCTTGGATACGCGTTGCTGTTTGTCGGGATCGGGCTTTTCATCCAGGGTTGGCGCGAACTCTACCGCGCGCGCCAGCAGAACCGTCTGGTCACAGACGGCTTGTACGCCCTGGTCAGGCACCCACAGTACACCGGTCTGTTTTTAGGACTCTTTGGTGAAGGTGTCGTTCACTGGCCGACGATTTTTTCGGTCGCCCTGTTCCCCGTCATCGTGCTGGCTTACTACTTGCTGGCGCGCAGCGAAGAAAGGCGAGTGGTGGAGCAGTTCGGCGACGAGTACCGCGCATATCAGCGGCGTGTGCCGATGTTCATTCCGCGATTTGGCAAATGGCGTCAGCTGCTGGACAGAACCAGCGCAACCGTCGGCAGGGAAGAAGAACGGCCTCGTTGAGGTCATGGCAAAACCCGTTCGAAGTTCGTCGGCAATCGAACTTCATTCACTCAAGGAGTAGCAAATGGACTGGTTATCTGAAAACTGGATCTGGGTAATTTTTGGCGTGGCGTTCATCGCGATGCACATGTTTGGGCACGGCGGACACGGAGGACACGGCGGCGGGCATGGCGGTCACGGTGGAACGGGAGGTGCCAAGAGCCCCGATGACGACCGGGGCGACGGAGCCTCCTCGACGGCGTCGAATGACACCAAAAGCGCACATCGCCATTAGGGGAACGACATGCTCAACATGAAAGTTGTTTCCTGGGCCCTCGGCGTCACATCGCTGATTTCGTTTCTGGTTTGCGTGGGTTATGGGCTTGCCACTCCGGCGAGCCTGCACATGACCGGGTTTCTCGAGCAAGTGTTACCAGGATTCAAATGGCTCACCTGGCCAGGATTCTTCATTGGCTTGATCGAGAGTTTCCTGTATGGCGTGTATGCCGGAATGGTGTATGTGCCGGTCTACAACTTCTTCAAGCGACGTTGGGACAACGGCTGAGACTGAAGCCGAGCAAGTCGACCCGGTCCAACAGGCCCAGCCAAGTATCTATTTTCAAGCGTTCAAGCGTTCAAGCAACCAAATATAAATGGGGAAAACATGAGCACCACACTGATAGTCGTTCTCGTCGTCATTGCATTGGCGGCATTTTTCCTGGTCGCGATCTTCAACAAGCTGGTCATGCTGAGGAATCGGTACAAGAACGCCTTCGCCCAGATAGAAGTGCAACTGAAGCGTCGTTATGACCTGATTCCCAATCTGGTCGAGACGGCCAAGGGATACATCAAACACGAACGTGAAACGCTCGAATCGGTCATCAAGGCGCGCAACGAGGCGTCCGGCATGTTGTCCAGCGCCGCGGCGGCGCCCGGCGATGCCGCCGCCATGAAAGGGCTGGTCGGTTCCGAGGGAAGGCTGTCCGGCGCCCTGACGAACTTCAAGATGTTGATGGAAGCCTATCCGGACCTCAAGGCCAACCAGAACATGATGCAACTGAGCGAGGAGCTCACGTCGGCGGAGAACAAGGTTTCGTTTTCGCGCCAGGCGTTCAACGACCAGGTGATGGCCTACAACACCTACAAGCAGTCTTTCCCACCTGTTGTCTTCGCGCCCATGTTTGGCCACGCACAGGATGCGGCGCTGCTGGAGTTCGCGGACAGCGCCGCGATTCAGGCTGCGCCGAAAGTGTCGTTTTGATCCAAGCGGATAGCCCGGCGGTCGATCGATGAATTTCTTCGAATCCCAGGAACGAGCGCACAAGCACACGACGTTGCTGATCGTTCTGTTTGCTGCCGCAGTGGTCGCGTTGATTGTCATGGCCAATGTGTTGGTGCTGGTGGTGTTTGGTTTTGTCAACAGCCAGCAGCTGCGCGACGGCCAGACTTTTGTCGCGCAAATGGACTGGAAGATGTTTGCCACCGTGGGCGCGGGAGTCAGCGTGGTGGTGCTTGTCGGCAGCCTGTACAAGATGATGGCGTTGGCCGCAGGTGGCAAGGTTGTCGCCGAATCGCTGGGTGGACAGTTGATTCCGCGCAATACCGAGGATCCCCAGCAACGCAAGCTGCTCAATGTCATGGATGAAATGGCCATCGCGTCGGGAACGCCGGCACCACCGGTCTATCTGCTGGCCAACGAGCCGGGTATCAATGCCTTCGCGGCCGGGTTCTCGCCGCGTGACGCCGTTCTGGGAATTACCCAGGGGGCGATCGAGCAGCTGAGCCGTGATCAGCTGCAAGGCGTCATCGCCCACGAGTTCAGTCACATATTCAACGGTGACATGCGGCTCGATACTCGCCTGATCGGTGCGTTGAACGGCATCCTGATCCTGGGCATTCTGGGCTACTACCTGATGTACTCGGCATCGTTCTCGGGGCGCCGGCGTAACAATGACAGCAGCGGCGCCGCAATCTTGGCGTTGGCGGTAGGGCTGATGGTGATCGGCTTTGCCGGCACGTTTTTCGGCGGCCTGATCAAGGCGGCGGTCAGTCGGCAGAGGGAGTATCTGGCAGACGCGTCGGCGGTCCAGTTCACCCGCAACCCGAGCGGAATCGCGGGTGCGTTGAAGCGCATTGGCGCCTTGAAGGCTGGCTCCATCGTGCGCAACCCGAGCGCACCTGAGGTCAGCCATGCCTTTTTCGCACAGGGTGTCACAGGTTTCACGCAGTGGCTGTCGTCCACCCATCCACCGCTTGCCAGCCGCATCTTGCGCATCGATCCCCAGTGGGATGGAAAGTTCGATCTTTCCGATGCGCCACCACCCGCTGAAAGTCAGCCGCAAGTCGATGGCCTATCTGCGAGGGGGCGACCGGACATGGCCCGAAACATCGCGACCGTCGCGGCAGGTGCGGCGGCAGCAGACGCAATCGCAGTGATCGATAGCATCGGCAGACCGACGCAGGAATCGGTCTTGTACGCCCGGTCGCTGCTGTCTGAATTGCCCACGGTGATTCGGGAAGCTGCGCGGGAGCCCTATGGCGCTCGGGCACTGATCTATTGTCTGCTGCTTGACAAGGAGCCAGAGCTGCGCGAACAGCAACTCGGGCTGTTGCGAAGCCGCGCCGACAAGGGCGTCTACGCGTTGACGATCGGGTTGATGCCACAGATGGACGCGCTGGATATCAGGTTTCGGCTGCCCATCATAGACATTGCCATTCCTGCGCTCAAGCAGTTGTCCAACAGCCAGTACCCGTTGTTCAAGGAGAATCTGGCGGCACTGATCGACAGGGACGCGAGGGTTGACCTGTTCGAATGGTCATTGCAAAAGATTCTGCTCAGCCATCTGGACGGGCACTTTCACAACCCCTCAGCGACCGCGGCGCGTCTATCGGATCCCGGGCAACTCACGCGGGAATTTGGAATCGTCTTGTCGGTGATGGCGAACGCCGGTGCGACAGGTCAAAGCAGCGCCCAGGGTGCGTTTGATGCTTCCGCGCTTTCGCTGACTGAAAAGGGACTGGCATTGTTGGCGGAGGACCAGATCCGCATTGCGGATCTGGATCAAGCCGTCGGCAAGCTGGGTCAATTGGCTCCCGCGGCCAAATCGCGCTTGTTGACGGCGTGCGTCATCAGCACCTGGCACGATCAGCGAGCCACGCCGGCAGAGGTGGAGCTGTTGCGTGCATTCGCCAGTATTCTGGATTGCCCCATGCCGCCGGGAATGGCGCCGGAAGGTCGGAGATGACGGATGTAGATCCTGTCATCGCGTTGTCGCCACGCGACTACGACGCCGTCCTGTTCGACCTCGACGGCGTTCTGACGAAGACAGCAGCAGTGCACGCCGCGGCCTGGAAAGAGCTTTTCGACGGTTTTCTGGAGCAACACGCGACCGAGACAGGTGAACCGTTCGTCCCCTTTGAAATCGACAAGGACTATGCACTTCACGTCGATGGCAAGCCGCGCTATGACGGTGTGGCAGCCTTTCTGGCTTCGCGCGGGATTGAGTTGCCGATCGGCACGCCCGGAGACGGCCCCGGCACGCACAGCGTGCATGCGCTGGGCAACCTGAAAGACCGGCACTTCCAGCAGCAACTGGTGCTGCACGGTGTAGAACCTTATGAAGCCGCGATCTCGCTGGTGCGCATGCTCAGAACGCAGGAGGTCAAGACCGCCGTGGTGTCCGCCAGCAACAACTGCATGCCGGTGCTTGAGGTGGTCGGAATTGCGCAACTGTTCGATACCGTTGTGGACGGGACCGATGTCACCAGTCTCCAACTCGCTGGCAAACCGGCACCGGATGCATTTCTGGAGGCGGCACGGCGCCTCGGGGTCACACCCATGCGGGCGGTCGTTGTGGAGGACGCCATTGCGGGCGTCGCGGCCGGGCACGCCGGCCGTTTCGGTTGCGTCATCGGCGTTGATCGTCGCCAACAGGCGCAGGCCTTGCGCGAGGCCGGTGCCGATGTCGTGGTGACCACTCTTGCGCAAGTCCGGGTCGCCGTGGAACCGCCGTCCGCGTGGTCACTGGAGTTCCAGGATTTTGACCCGGCGCAGGAAGGCACCAGGGAAGCCCTGTGCACCCTGGGAAATGGCTATTTCGCCACACGCGGTGCTGCGTCCTGGGCGCGGGCGGATGAGGTTCACTATCCTGGGACCTATCTCGCGGGTGGCTACAACCGGCTGACCACGAACATCGACGGGCGCATCGTCGAGAACGAGGACCTCGTCAATTTTCCCAACTGGCTTGCACTGGGAATTCGTATTGACGCAAATGACTGGTTCGATGCGCGGCGCGTCACGCTGTTGGCGTACCGACAGGAACTCGACCTGCGACGTGGCATGTTGTTGCGAACCATTCGCTTCGAGGACGGCCGGGGCAGGCGCAGCACCCTGCAGGAGCGACGCCTGGTCTCGATGAGCGACATGCACCTGGGGGCACTGGAGTTGTCGCTGACGGCCGAAAACTGGTCGGCAACCGTCACGGTGCGCTCGGTGATCGATGCGCGGATCGTCAATGCCGGCGCGAAGCTGTACCGCAGGTTCAACAATCAGCACCTGGAGTCGCTGGCGGGGGAGTTCGTCGGCGAGGACAGCGTGTGCCAATGGGTACACACTTGTCAGTCCGGGATTCAGGTCGCGCAAGCCGCGCGCACGCGTGTTTTCCGGGACTCATTGCTGCTTGGGGTGCACCGCCTCAACGTGGAGGAGCCGGGAATCATTGGGCATGAGTTCAATGTCCAGCTCGAACAAGGTCAGACACTGGTGCTGGAGAAGGTGGCGGCGATTCATACGTCGCGCGACCGTGCGATTTCCGAATGCGGGTTGGCTGCACGCAAGGCCCTTGCACGGGCGCACCGCTTCGATGCCGTGATGGCGGATCACGAGCTGGCCTGGAAGCACCTCTGGCGACGGTTCGACATGCATATCCAGAGCGTGGACACCGGTTTGCCGACGAACCTGCCAATGCTGCTGCGGTTGAACATGTTTCACCTGCTGGGAGCGGTATCGCCCAACTCCATCGGGTTGGACATTGGCGTGCCGGCGCGAGGCTGGACCGGGGAGGCCTATCAGGGGCACATTTTCTGGGACGAATTGTTCATCTTCCCGTTTTTCAACTACCGCATGCCGGAGATCACGCGTTCACTCCTCATGTACCGCTACCGGCGACTGGGCGAGGCGCGCGCCGCTGCCGCGGCCGCGGGATACCAGGGGGCGATGTTTCCCTGGCAAAGCGCAAGTGATGGCCAGGAGGAAACGCAGGCCCGGAACCTGAACCCGCGCTCGCAGCGTTGGGTCACCGACAACTCCTACTTGCAGCGCCATGTGGGCAGTGCCGTCGCGCTCAATGTGTGGCGATATTTTCAGGTGACGCACGACTTGGAGTTCCTGCACGCCTATGGCGCCGAACTGATTGTCGACATTGCCCGATTCTGGTCGAGTATTGCCAGCCTCGATGGCGAGCGCGGACGCTACGAGATCCGCGGCGTGATCGGGCCCGACGAATTTCACGATGCCTATCCGGATGCCGCGACACCGGGCCTTAACAACAACGCGTACACCAACATCATGGCTGTTTGGGTGTTGTGCCGCGCGCTGGACGTTCTCGCTCTGTTGTCTGATATTCGCCGCATCGAGCTCACGACGCGGCTTGGAATATCGGTGGAGGAGACCGCCCGCTGGGACGACATCAGTCGAAGAATGTTTGTGCCGATGCACGATGGGGTCATCAGCCAGTTCGAAGGCTACGAGTCCCTTCAAGAGATCGATTGGGAGGACTACCGGAGCCGTTACGGCAATATCCAGCGCCTGGACCTGATCCTGGAAGGAGAGGACGACAGCGCCAACCGCTACAAGCTCTCCAAGCAGGCCGATGTGCTGATGCTGTTCTACCTGTTCTCGGCGCAGGAACTTGGTGAATTGTTCGAACGCCTGGACTATCCGTTCGAATACGAGACGATTCCGCGCAACGTCGCGTATTACGTTGCCCGGCTGAGCCACGGTTCAACGCTGTGCCGTGTCGTGGCGGCCTGGGTTCTTGCGCGTGCCGACCGGCCGCGCGCGATGCAGTTCTTCACGCAGGCGCTGCAAAGCGACGTGGCCGACATTCAGCAAGGCTCCACCGCCGAAGGCATCCACCTCGGCGCGATGGCCGGAACCGTCGATCTCGTGCAACGCGTGTGGACCGGCATCGAGGTCATCGGCGATGTCCTTCATCTTCATCCTGAACTGCCACAGGACGTCGAGCGCCTCGACATGCGCATCCGCTACCGCGGGCATTCTCTCGATCTGCGGCTGACGCGTGACTCGCTCGCCGTCCGGGGACACGATGTTGCGGCGGCGCCCATTGTCCTGTGTGTCGACGGCAGTTCCTGCGAGTTCGCCGGTGGTTCGACGCGCGTGTTTCAGTTGAATCATTCGTCTGGCGGATAGTCGTTGATCCAGCATGCAGCTGCGTTATTGAAATGACATCCTCCCATTCGCGTGTTGCACCTCAAGCCGAACAAGTGCCGCTCGGAATCTGGCAACTGTTCTGGCTGGCTGCGGCGGTATTTGTCGTATCGGCTGGCTACGGTTCGCTGATGCCCCTGCTGCCGCGCTGGCTCGAAACCATGATGCCAGGCGCTGGCAACGCCGAAATAGCGCGGCATGTCGGTTGGCTCAGTGGTGCTTACGCGGCTGGTGTCCTGGTCGGTGCGCCGCTGTGGGGGAGCTTGTCCGACCGCGTGGGTTATCGGCGCATTTTGATCGTGGGACTTTTAGGCTACGTCGCCAGCCTTCTTCTGCTTTTGAGCCCCGTCGGGTCTGGGATCTGGGGCATCTATGCCATGCGCGGTGCAGCGGGATTTTTTGTCGCGGCCGTCATACCCATCGTTCCGGCCCTGGTGGCCGCACGTACGCCCCGGAAGCAGCGGGCCCGGCGATTCGCCTGGTTGAGTGGCGTGTCGTTGGCCGGGTTCCTGGTCGGCCCTGGTTTGATTGCGCTGGCCGGTGCCCTGGTACGATGGTTTGGCTGGGCGCCTGCCGATGCCGATGCCGAAAGCCTGACGCAGGTGGTCATCGTGCTGTCTGTACTACTCGGCGCGCTGCCTATGCTGGGTCTTGCCTCGACGCTGGCGCGTCACCATGCGATCAATGCGGGCAAGGCAAGCCCGAGAGCCCCACTGAAGGTGATGGGAGTGCTTCCACTGTGGGCCATGAGTGGGACGGTGATGTTCGTCCTGTCAGGATTCGAACTCGGGATTGTGCTGCAAGGCCAGTGGCATCCCGATCTCTCCTCCCAAGACGTCGCCTGGATGTTTGCCGAATGCAGCATCGCAATGCTGCTTGTCAACGCCCTGCTGTTTTTCACCTCGTTACTCGAAAGGGTAGCTCCGCGCATTCTGGCGACGGTGGGCCTAGTGCTGGGAGTCGGTGGCCTGATGGTTTTGGGCCAGCATCAGGCGCAGCCGTGGCTATACGTCGGCATTGGCATGATGGCGGCAGGCACCGGACTCGTGTTGCCGGTGGTGTCGTACCTGGCCGCGAGCACGTCACGCCGGACGCTGGGGGCGACGATGGGCGGCCTGGCCGCTGCGGCAGGTCTTGGTCAGACCCTCGGATCATCGGCCGGAGGCTGGGTGTTCGGCGTGATCGGACAGGCAAGTTTCAATTGGCTGAGTATCCCCTTGGGGGGGCTTCTGGTTGTGCTCATGGCGCGGCCGGGATGGTGGTTAGCGACAGCGTCCCATTTGCCGATCGTTGCTGCCGTACCCAGGTCTCGGCTCTGACACGATGAGGTGGCCAGTTGCAGGTATTGGCTTCATATGGCCCGCCCTTTGCCGGGGCAGGGTTTGGCACCGCCGAGGTGCCAGCATTTTCCGCCGCCATCAGTGGTCCGGTCGGACAGTCCGGATCCGAGTCGACGCGATTACCACGAAAGGATTGCACCATGCCATCGGCGTAATGCCAAATTCGCCGCTCCATCCTTGTGTTTGCGTTTGGCGCTCTTGCCGGCTGTCAGCCTGGTACTCCTAGCGGAACCATGCCGGCAACCGCGCAGAACCTCGATCCCCCGGAACAGAATGGCGGGCGCATCTACTACACCGGTGCCAGTCAACGGGGCGGACCTGTCAGCCGCACAGGCGGCCCCCAGCAGATCGGATGCCATCAAAGCACCGTTTACCGCGAAATTGCCAACAATGGTGGCGGTGCGCTTCGCCCAGCAACGCGCAAACGCAAGCGCCGCTCGCTCGCGCAAAGCCCGGATCACGCCAGAGCACAGCTGGTACGCGGTTCGAGCACTATTTGAGCCTCGAGCACAGCCCCGAGCAAATTGCAGGTCTTTTTGGACATCAGCCATGAAACGATTTATCGTTACGTCTACCGTGACAAAAGGGCTGGTGGCTGTTGGCACTTGTTTCTGCGCTGCCAAAAGCCGTACCAAAAACGCTGCAGCACCAGTGGGCGAAAGCGCAGAGGCCGCATTGCCAATCAAAGGTCCATTGATAAGCGCCCAGCGCATGTTGAAAAGCGTGCGCAGGTCGGCCACTGGGAGTTTGACTCCATCGTCGGGCCCAACCATGGCAGCAGTTTGCTGACCGGGGTAGAGCGCAAATCAGGCTATGTGGTGATTGCCCTGCTCGACAGGCCGGGCGCCGAGGGCGCTTGCCGGGCCATGATTCGGCTTCTCAAACCGATGGCGCACCGGGTTAAGACGGTCACGACAGACAACGGCAGCGAGTTTGCCCGCCACGAACAGCTTGACAGGCATGTAGGCTGCCTGTCGTATTTCTGCAAGCCCTATGCGAGTTACTAGCGGGGAAGTAACGAAAACGCCAATGGGCTGATCCGCCAGTACCTGCCGAAAAAGCGTGACCTCTCGACGCTCACGCAGCAGGACATTGAGCTGATCATGGATCGACTGAACAATCGCCCCCGAAAAAGACTGGGATTTAAAACCCCGAATCAGATATTCTTGCCATCCCTCTACCGTCTCGCAACTCGTCGTTGAATCCAGGCTTTGCTGGTGACCATGGTTAGCTATAAAAAATATAGCGGCAACGGACCAACGCCATGCTCCTTCCTATTTTCGCCCATGCATGTAGGACGACGGAGCTTCCTGTGCTGATTCGCCTCCGGGGCGGCCAAACTGCAAGGATGGATAAATATCACGGCACTCCAACATTGAGCCGCTGGGTCGCGTTAGCCTGCCTGTTCGCCAGCTTGGGGGCCAGTCTTGTTCATGCCCAGGCGCCAAGCGCTGGTACAGGTGCTGCCGAATCAAGCGCTGCCGCCTTACAGGCCAAACACACCGCGTTGAACCCGCAGCTTGCGCGTAACTTGTTCCAGCGACCTCTTGTGATGGACTCGACCGAGTCGGCCAAAGCTGTCAGCGGCAGCGCTTACGCCGTTATCAACTACCCGTACACCACCGTTCTGGCTGCCTTCAAGGACCCGGACAACTGGTGCGAGGTGCTGATTCTTCATCTCAACACCAAGCACTGCAGCGCCAACAAGGACAGCCGGCCGGCCTCACTGTCGGTCAGCGTTGGCAAAAAAACGCCGCAGGAGCTCAAGGATGCGCACGCCCTGACCTTCAGCTTTACGCCGGCTGCAGCACGGGCCGACTACATGGCGGTGCGACTCAACGCGGCTAATGGCCCGCTGGGCACCCACAACTACCGCATTGACCTGGAGGCCGTGCCGATTGAAGGCGACAAGACCTTCATGCACTTGCGCTATTCCTACGGCTACGGCATGACCGGCCGACTCGCCATGCAGGCTTACATGGCCACGGTGGGCAGCAGCAAGATCGGGTTTTCAGAAGTAGCCAGCGACACCGGAGGTGCCAAGGCGCCGGTTGGCGGCATGCGCGGCGCGGTGGAACGCAACACCATGCGGTATTACCTGGCGATCGACGCCTACCTGGCATCTCTGGCAGTGCCGGCGTCTCAGCAATTTGAAAAGCGCCTACAGCATTGGTTTGAAGCAACGGAGCGTTATCCGCGCCAGTTGCATGAGATCGACCGGACGGCCTACTTGAGCATGAAGCGCAGCGAGTACCAGCGCCAGCAGACCACGCCGTGAATCCGCCCTGAATAGCTGCCGGGAGTCCTTCCGCCCCCGCTGGTGCTATGACTTCGGCCGGTCAGGCCTGAATTGGCGTCACCTGGCCTGGATCCCGCACCGGAATTGTGGGTTCGGTTGGAGGTGGTTCGATGATTTCGGGTGGGCTGCCGGGCCCTGGCATCGGCGGCATGACAGGTGGCGGCATATCTGGTGGGATCTGGGTACCGGGTTCGGGCGTGGCAAGTGTCATTGAAGGCATGCGTTTTCCAGGAAAGTTGTTTACCAAAGCATCAAGGGCGGCGCTTAAGCGCCGCCTTGACCAGCCCAGCCAGCAAGGCGCCTGCCGCCAGCGCGAGCAGCGCGGACTGAACTGGTTTTTTTGCAGCGCGACGCGCCAGCCTTTCAGTGAAGGGAGCGCGAGTTACGCCCGTGCCCGCAGCTTCAGGCTCAAGCTCGCCGCCCCGCAGGATTTCGACCGACGCGGGATTGGCCAGTACCACTTGCTCAGCGGACTGCAACACGTCCTCGCCCAAGGGCCGGGGAGGTGTCCCGAAGGGCGCGCTGTGGACTTCGGAGGCAAGTGTGCTCATGGTTCTACTTTCTGATGGCAGGGGTTGAAAAAATATCGGATAGCTGAAAATCGTCGACGCTTAGGCCTTGGACAACCGGCTTAGCTGGTTATCCGCAGCTTCAAACTGGCTGACCAAAGCAGCGCAATACAGCAACAAATCGTCAATCTGGGTGCTTTTGTCAAAGACGGCATCTGCCCCCAGCTGTGCGCAACGCCAGCGAATCTCCGGCGTGGCGTGGTTGCTTAAAACCACCATTTTCTGGCTCGGATGCCGATAGCGACACGCTCTGACAATTCCCAGGCCGCTGCCTTCCTTTAAAAGCAGGTCCACGATGGCCAGGTCCCATTGCGCATCGTTACGCGCCAGCCACCCTGTGCCCTCGTTTTCGGTTTCGGCCATGCCCATGGTTTTGATGGGCACCAACTCTTCCAGCGTGCCTATCAGGTTGTCACGAATGGTCACGTTGTCTTCAACAATATAAGCCCGCATAAGTTGTTTCCCCTGTGGACGTGGTGTGCAGGCCGCTTCAAGCCGGGACGATCAGCAAAATCTAAGAGCACGTGCGAGGTCTGCACGCGAGAAAACCGAGCATGGTGGTGTAGGCGAAAGCCTTGCGATTTACGAGGCTCCCCTTTGTACGCCTGGGCGCCGGGGCGCCCTCTTTCCGTCGGACAGTTCTTACAGTCAGTCGCGATTGCCCTTACACCGGTTGCCGCTGGCTAGCGACAAAGCGACTCAGTGTTTGTGCGTAAGGTAGTAGCTTGATCAATGTTCTGTATTTTTCCTGTTTTTATTCTGTTTCAGGATTTCCCATGACACTCGCAGCCTCCTCCCACACTGGCCTGGGTGCCTCCAGGCGCTGGATAAGGTCGTTGCGCCTTGCCGCTCCATGGCTGTTCGTGGCTGCGGCCTTCGCGCTGCTGGTCGCTGTTTTAACGCTCACACCCGATGGCGTTGCCGAACCGGTACAGGCCTTTGCGGGCTGGCTGATTGGGGGCGGCGTGGCTGCCCTCGCGGTCACCGCCGTGGTCAAAGGCCTGGAGCGACTGCTGGACTGCGAAGCCGACTGAACACCGATGCGCCGACAACACCGTTGCCCGCGCCCTCCCCGTTCGAACGAAAGTCGCCGGGCCTCTTCTTTAGACTTTCAAGGAATCACATGTCGCCATCCAAGCGCGGTCCAGCCAACGCCACAAAAATGTCCACCGGCACAGACAAACAAAAACAATTGCTGGCTTCGACTGCCGATACGACAGGCAACTTGACGACCAATCAGGGCTTGCAGATTCCGGACAATCACAACTCGCTGAAAGCGGGCATACGCGGCCCGACCTTGCTGGAGGACTTCATCCTCCGGGAAAAAATCACCCACTTCGACCATGAGCGTATTCCCGAGCGTGCCGTGCACGCGCGCGGCACCGCGGCCCACGGCTACTTCAAGGTCTACAAGCCGATGGTGCAATACACCAGTGCGGGCTTTCTGCAAGACCCGGAGGCCGAGATTCCGGTCTTCGTGCGGTTTTCTACCGTGGCTGGCTCGCGCGGTTCAGCCGATACGGTCCGTGATGTGCGCGGCTTTGCCGTCAAGTTTTATACGAATGAAGGCAACTACGACCTGGTCGGCAACAACATCCCGGTGTTTTTCATCCAGGATGCGATCAAGTTCCCGGACCTGATCCATGCCGTCAAGCCCGAGCCTCACAACGAGATGCCGCAGGCTGCCAGCGCACACGACACGTTCTGGGACTTTGTCTCGCTGATGCCCGAGTCCACCCACATGCTGATGTGGGCCATGTCGGACCGGGCCATTCCTCGCAGCTACCGCATGATGGAAGGTTTTGGTGTGCATACCTTTCGATTCATCAATGCACGCGGTGACTCGCACTTCGTGAAGTTCCACTGGAAACCCAAGCTTGGCGTGCATGGCCTGGCCTGGGACGAAGCCCAGAAGATCGCTGGCAAAGACGCCGACTTTCACAGGCGCGATTTGTGGGAAGCCATCGATCAGGGTAATTTTCCCGAATGGGAGTTGGGCGTGCAGATCATTGAGGAAGGAAAGGAAAACAAGCTCGGCTTTGACATCCTGGACCCGACCAAGCTGATTCCCGAATCGGTGGTGCCGGTGCAGCTTATTGGCAAGATGGTGCTCAATCGCAACCCGGACAACTTCTTTGCGGAAACCGAGCAGGTGGCCTTCCATCCGGGGCATCTGGTGCCGGGCATTGATTTTTCGAACGACCCGCTGCTGCAGGGTCGTTTGTTTTCGTACACCGACACCCAGATCTCACGCCTGGGTGGCGCCAATTTTCATGAATTGCCGATCAACAAGGCGGTCTGCCCTTTCCACAACTTCCAGCGTGACGGCATGCACCGCCAGACGGTCAACACGGGCCGGGTTTCGTATGAACCCAATACGCTTGCTACCGGCGCGGAGTACCGTGTCGACGGCGGTGCCCAGGGTTTCCAGTCTTATCCCGAGCAATTGGCATCGCCAAAAATACGGCGCCGCAGCCCTTCGTTCGACGACCACTTCTCGCATGCCTCGCTGTTCTGGAACAGCCAGAGCCCGGCCGAAAAAGACCACATCGTCGCGGCATTCCGCTTCGAGTTGTCCAAGGTGGAGGTGCCAGAAATCCGCCAGCGCATGGTCGATAACCTGGCGCACGTGGACGCAAAACTTGCCGCGCGCGTGGCCGCTCCCCTGGGCATCAATGCGCCAGACCCCAAGGCGGCCGCAGGCCGGCTCGGCTTTCGCGAATACCGGATCGAAAACGCGGTTGAGGAAGATGCGGCCTTGAGCATGGCCAAGCTTTCGGATGGCATCAAGACGCGCAAGGTAGCGATTCTTGTGGCCGCCGGTGTGGATTTGCTGACCTTCAAGCGTCTGCAGCAAGAGTTGCTGGATGCGGGCGCCGCCTGCAAACTGATCGCGCCGCAACTCGGCACGGTCAAAACGTCTTCAGGCAAACAGCTGGCTGTGGACCATACGTTTACCAACGCGCCGTCGGTGATGTTCGATGCCGTGCTGGTGCCTGGTGGCGAAGCCAGTGTAGCGGCCCTGTTGCAGCTAGGCGATGCGGTGCACTTCATTTTGGAGTCCTACAAACATTGCAAGACCATCTGCGCCCTCAACGAAGGCGTGCAATTGCTGGGCAGTCTGGGTTTTGCGCTCGAAGGCACTGGCGCCCAGGTGATGGAACCGACAACAGGCGTGTTGCTGGCCGACGCGCGCAAGGCGGCCGATGGCCAGATTGCCCAGGCCTTCGTCACGTCCATCGCCGCGCACCGGCATTGGGACCGGCTCAACGTGGACGCTGTGCCGGCCTGAACCGGCCAAGGGTTGACAGTAGTTTTCGAGTCATTCTGGAAGAGTAGGTACGCCTTGGAAAGCGCTTTCTGGCGCTTTCGGCGCTTCTGCGCCGACGCGCGACTCGCCCTACCCAACTTTCCATGGTTTCACGGTCGCCTCGCGAGGGCCGCGCCGTTTATGCCCAGTGGTGCTTGCAATAAGTCTGTGAAATATGAGCTTGGGCGGATGTCTTAACTCCCGCCGACGCAGGGAATGCACCTGAATTGGCGCTTGCACAACAAATACCGGAACGCTAAGCTCCGCATGTAACCAAGAGTTACTTCGCCACATCAACGGTCCACAGGACCCTAAGGGAGTTTCAAATGAAAAATCGCTTTTCTCCCTGTGGTTTCGTCATTTCGTTGGCATTTTCAAGGAGTATCTTATGAGCATCGTTTTCAAAGCTATCGTGACTTTCTTCTTTCTTGGAATAAACGCCGCCATTGCTTTACCAGCATGGAGTTCTTTAGGAGAAGCTGTCGCGATTCAGGGGTACGACTCCGTTGCCTATTTCAGCAAGTCCGACGCTGTGCGGGGATCGGCAAAATTTGCGCACGAATGGAATGGAATGGCTTGGTTTTTTTCGTCCGCTGAGAACCGTGACGCTTTTGCCGCAGCGCCGGAGAAGTACGCGCCGCAATTCGGCGGGTTTTGCACACCATCCGTTTCATCGGGTAAAAATTCTCGTGGCAGTGGCGTTCTGTGGATGGTTCATAACGGAAACCTCTATTTAAGCGGAGACAAAGCAGCCCTTGAGTATTTTCGGCGCGATTTACCTGGTACGGTGTCAAAAGCTGAGGGTTGGTGGCCGACGGTGAAATCTCGCATTGACAAGCTATAGCAGCTAATGCGCGGTCAGGTCTTTAAGATATGGTTCGCTAAATTCAATCATCGCCCGGCGCCCTCTTCTTGAAGGTAGAGGGCAGGAAAGGGAATTTATGGATCCTTTTCCGTACAGGTTTACCTGCCAGAAGAAGCAATGCTGACTTGGATTGGTGTGGATCCAGGAAAATAAGGGGATCTATTTGCTAATGAATTACCTGATTATTAAATTGGCATCTGAATAAAACCGCGTCAAAAGCCCCTTTGCTGGTTAGGCTATCAGATGAAAAACATTATAAATTTCGGTTTCCGGATGGAGTTCTGCCATGCATTCGGTATCGCCATGGCGACCATATTCATTTCCGCATGCAGCACAGCGCCTACTCACTCAACCGATATTGGTTACGCAGAGCTTTCAACCCTTCAGCAGCAAGGAAAAGCCTATCTGATTGACGTTCGGTCTGTCGAAGAAAGACAAATCGACTGTGTGACGGAAACCGATGCTCTGGTGCAATATGGTCCAGATAGATTTAGCTCGGTGACTTCCGAGCAAGAATCGGCCCACTTTATAGAGCAGGTGCGCAAGATGAATACAACTGGCAAAGAAATAATTCTCCTATGCCAATATGGCGTGCGGTCAGCCTTTGCAAGACAAGCACTCTCCACGGTCGATATTCCGTCGCGCTCAATAAAGGGGGGTTGCTTAAACAGTTCACGCTGACAGAGATTCATTTAATTTGCGTGAGCGGATGAGATTATGGTGGCGAAAAACGCAATTCCGATGGTGGTATTGCGCTGTTTGAGCTGCATTTTTTAAAATCCATTAAAGCGGTTCATTCAGGGCAACAGCGTAAGCTGATGCACAAAGCCGGAAGGATTCATCTGCAGCGGCCGGTAACTGACATCTGCCCAGTTGCGGCTCATGTCCCGGTAGCGGCTGGAAAACACCAAACCGCTCTGCCCGGTCTGGTAAATAAACTGTGATTTCTCCAGGTCGGCCAGGTCGTACACCGCACGCAGCGATGCAGCATGCCGGTTGGCAAACGGAACTTTCGCATCGTTGGGCCAGTATTGGCCGACGTTGACCGTGAACGAATCACCGCCCGTCGGCACACTGACATCAAATAGCCGCGCCAGCGCCGGCACGTTGCTGAAGGGCCGGTGTGCCGACAACGCCTGATGAGCCTCGCCCCATGTCCACTTTTCAGGCTGGGCGCCGCGCGTGGCCTGCAGCACCGTCAGCGCGCGGTCCAGCGCAGCTGTGGACTGGGCGGCACACCCAGCTGCCCCGCACCAGGTCTTGTCATCGCGCTCCATCATCTCTTCAATCGCGCTGCGAAAGTGGCGCTTGCCATACATGCTTTTCAGCCGGGCTTCGCCGAGCCTGCTGCCAATGACACCGCGCGTGAGTTCATCGACCCAGACCGAAAAAATCAGCGGCGCGACGCTGTCAGCCCGCATCACGCCATCAAAGCCGGCAAGCAGCGCCTGCGCTTCGGCCGCCAGCGGGTGCTGCGACACCGTCTTCTGCAAAAACGGCAGTAAACGGGTGGTGGCCGACGACAACTGGTCGGACTGGATTTTCTGCATCGATGCCGCGTCATGCCGGGACGCTGCCGCCAGCAGTTGTTCAATGCGGTCGAAGCGGTAAGGCACAACCCAATCCTGCCCCAGAAACAGGTCGGAACCTGGGGGCAACACGCTTTGGTTGGCGTTGGAAAACCAGCCTTTTTTGCCAATCGTGGCCGCGTCAGCCTGCGGCGTCTGTGCATAAGGCAACCAGCCGGCCCAGTCATACCGCGCCATCCATCCCGGCGAAGGCGCAACGCCGAGGATGTCGTTATCGGCCTTGCGCAGCGGCACCTTGCCGATGGCCTTGTAGGCCACCTTGCCGGTCACATCGGCCATCACCACGTTTTGCATCGGTGAATGGTGGTCGGCATAGGCCGCGATCAGTTGGTCCACCGACTGCGCCTGGTTCGCGCGCAGCGCAGCGACGGCCGTCAGGTTGTTGGTTTCCAGCGCACTCCAGCGCAATGAGATCACGTACTTGCCGGTGTCCAGCAACTCGGTATGGGTTTTCTGCGCATCACTGAGCACCGGCCCATGACGGCTGCTGCGCACCTTCATAAGGACATCCGCTTTGCCCTTGACCTTGATGACCTCAACCCGTGTCTTGAAGTCCGCCCACTGCGCCGGCCCGCTGCCGGGAACGCGGTATTGCTGCGGGTTGGCCGGGTTGATCTGTTCCAGATACAGGTCCTGCACATCGGGGCCGGTGTTGGTAAAACCCCAGGCGACTTTGGCGGTGCGGCCCAGCACCACAAAAGGCAGGCCCGGCAAGGTCGCACCGATCACATCGAGTGCCGGTGTGGCTGTGCCGTCCGCGCCTTTGCCCGCCGGCGCCTGCAGGCGTGCGAAATACCAGATGGCGGGCGCCGACAAACCCAGGTGCGGGTCGTTGGCCAGCAGCGGCTTGCCGCTGGCGGTGTGGCTGCCAGCCAGCACCCAGTTGTTGGAGCCCTTGCCTTCCACATTGCCGATGTTGGCGGCCCAGTCATTGATATCCAGTGCCAGCAGCTCTGCGTTAGCCGCATTTTTTATGCCAAAAATGCCTCCAGCCCTTTTCTGACGGGCGTCAGCAGCTCCTGTTTTGATAGCATTTGAACGAAAAACCCCAAGTTCAGCGTAGAGCTTGGCGAAGTCGGTTTTGGAGGCAGGTGCCTCGCCGGGGTAGGGTGTGAACAGTTGCCAGAGCTCTTCGGTGCTCAGGACTTTGGCCGCCGACAGGCGCGCAAACTCGTTGCCCCAGTTGCCGCCCAGGTCCAGCGCCATCATCAGCGCCCAACCCACGCTGTCCTGCGGTGTCCAGGGCTGGCCGCTGCCGCCCGGCTTGACGCCGAGGATGTGGAATTCCGGCGACAGCGCCTGCGCACTGCCGGCGTAAAACGCATTGATCCCGTCGCTGTAGGCCTGCAGCGCCTGTTTCGCCTCGGTTGGCAGCACCTGCCACTGGCGCTGCGCCGCCTCCATGATGCCCAGCGTGCGCATCAGCTTGTCGGTGTCCAGCGTGGCTTCGCCCAGCACCTCGGACAACTCGCCGTGCATGACCCGGCGGTTGAACTCCAGTTGCCAGCCGCGCTCTTGCGCGTGCACATAACCGAGCGCCATCCAGGCGTCGCGCGGCGACTGGGCCTTGATGTGGGTGACATCGGCGCCATCCCGCGCGACGCTCACGGCGGCGGACAACCCGCCGACCTTGAGTTCACCGTCGAGCGCCGGAAAGCTGCGGTAGACATAGATGCCAATGGCCGCAGCCAGCAACAGCACCAGCAGCAGCACACCACCGAAAAATCGTTTGATCCAGACCATGATGGCGTTCTCCCCGAAAGAGTGACACAGGGCCTCTGACGGGCCCGTGAAAAAATCAGGCCGCTGCGACGGGCTTGAGCTGCAGCGACTTGAACTCCAGGAATTCCTCGAAGCCATACACCCCGTTTTCGCGGCCATTGCCCGACTGTTTGTAGCCACCGAAGGGCGCGTTGCCGTTAAAAGGGCCGCCGTTGATGTCGACCTGTCCGGTGCGCATGCGGCGCGCCACCTTCATCGCGTGTTCGTCACTGCCGCTCCAGACGCCGCCGCCCAGGCCGTAAATCGTGCTGTTGGCAATCGCCACGGCATCTTCTTCGTCCTTGTAGGGGATGACCACCAGCACCGGGCCAAAAATCTCCTCTTGCGCCAGGGTGTCGGTGGGCTTGATGCCCAGAATGGTCGGCTGCACGAAGTAGCCCTTGTCAATGGCCGGCGGCTCGGCACCGCCGGCAATCACGTCGGCGCCCTCTTCGATGCCGGTGCGAATGAAACCCAGCACACGTTCGCGCTGGTTCGCGCTGACCAGCGGGCCGAGCCGGCTGGTCTCGTCCAGGCTGGGGCCGATGCTGAATTTGGCAATCGCGGTTTTGGCCAGCGCCTTGACCTCGTCGTAGCGACTGGCTGGCACCAGCATGCGGGTGTGGGCCGAGCAGGTCTGGCCGCTGTTGAGCATGCAGGCCGAGATCGTTCCCTTGACGGCGGCCTCGAAGTCCGCGTCTTCCAGAATCACGCTGGCAGATTTGCCACCCAGCTCCAGCGCAATACGCTTGACCGACTGGCTGGCCAGCTCGCTCACGCGTTTGCCGGCGCGGGTGGAGCCGGTAAAGCTGACCATGTCCACTTCCGCATGCGTGGCCAGCACCTCGCCAACCACCGGGCCCATGCCGTTGACCAGGTTGAACACGCCCGGTGGCAGGCCGGCCTCATGAATGATTTCAGCCAGGATCATGGCGTTGACTGGCGCAATCTCGCTGGGCTTGAGCACCACGGTGCAGCCGGCAACCAGCGCCGGCGCGATCTTCAGCGTGATTTGGCTCAGCGGAAAGTTCCACGGCGTGATGCAGCCCACCACCCCGATGGCTTCGCGCACCACCAGCGAGTTACCGACCTTTTTTTCCCACTCGAAGTTGCGCGCCACCTTGGCAAAGTTACCCCAGTGCCAGGTCGGGCCGCCGACCTGCACGGTTTTGGCCATCTTCAGTGGCATGCCGACCTCGCGGGCAATGGTCATCGCCATCTCGTCGGTGCGGGCCTTCAAGCCTGCCGCGACCTTTTCCAAATAGGCCGCGCGTGTTTCGACTGGCAGCGTGGACCAGCCGTCAAACGCGGCGCGGGCCGCCAGCACCGCCTGCTCGGCCTCTTGTGCCGTACCAGCAGGCACGGTGGCCATGACTTCTTCGGTGCTGGAGTCGTGAACCGGCAAGGTGTCCTTCGATTGGGCGGCAACCCAATGGCCATTGATGTAATGAGAGGGGTAGTTGGTCATGGGTGTGCTCAGGTTTTAGGTGGAATGACGAGAGAAAAGATGTGAATATTTCACAAGATCAACAATCACAAGCTCGCGATCGGTGGGGAAAAAGCCAACGAATTCAAAAGTATTAATCTGGACCGTTTTCAGAGAAACAGCATGACATTTGGTTACTAACGCATTGATTTATTTGTTGTTTTGCGTTAACCATGTCACACGATACATCTTGCATCCCGGCCTTCGCGGCCTTAATCTACCAGATCTGTGCTCCCAGCCGCGCCCGCTCACTCAGAAAGTCCCGAGACCTATGCGTTGGATTACACCTCATTTAAAAAGCAGCCTGCTCGGCTTGCTCAGCGGCGGCGAGTCGACGCCCGCCGTCATGGAAAACCGCACGGAAGGCATCCGGCAACTGATGCTTAACGAGTTGGGCGAGTTTGGTGAAAAGCATTACCCCAAAATTGCGCTGCGGGTGCGTTATGCCCAGGACGCACAAGGCCTGTGGTATGCCCGCGGCGACGTGATGGCGGTGTTGTCGGCGATGCAGGGCGAAACCATTGCCCGGCAAAAGGTCAGCAGCATCACCAAAATGTTTGAAGGCCTGCTGCCCGGCAGCCTGGGTTCACGGCGCAGCTCTTTAAACTGAGCTTCGGCCCGGCTCAGCACACCACTCCACGCTCAGTGCGTGTGTCCCCAGAGTAAAAACGCATCCCGGCCTTCCACGGCCAGTGTCACCTTCGCACCCACCGGCAGCAGCACCTTGGTCGGCACATGGCCAAAAGGCAGGCCCATCAGCACCGGTGCCTTGATCTGTTGCTGCAACCATGCCACCACCGTCGCCAGCTTGAAGCCCTTGTCATGCGGCACCAGCTTGTAGTTGGTGAACTGGCCCAGAACAATGGCTTTTTGCTGCGCCAGCACGCCCGCATGCAGCAGGGTCGTCAGCATGCGCTCGAGACGGTACGGGTGCTCGTGCACTTCTTCGAGAAACAGGATGCCGCCCTTGACTGCCGGAAAATACGGCGTGCCAACCAGTGAAGTCAGCACCGCCAGGTTGCCGCCCCACAAGCTTGCTTTTTTAATGTCAAATATGCCGCTATCCCTTGCTGATACTGATCTGACCGCTCCTTTTTTGATAGCAGATGCGGGCAGGCGCCAGCCCGTGCCTTCGCCCTGCCCCGTGATCAGGTCCTCAAAACAGGCTTCCATGATGTCGTCGGGCTCACCCTCGACGCCGAAGTCCTCGCCCAGCGCCGGGCCAGCCCAGGAGACGGCGCCAGTTTTGGCCAGCAGCGCGCTTTGCAGCGCGGTGAAGTCGCTGAGGCCGACAAATCGCGTGCCCTTGTCCACCGCCTTGGCCACCGCCTTGTAATTGATGCCCGGCAAGATGCGCGTCAGCCCGTAGCCGCCGCGCGAAATCAGGGCCACGTCGGCGCCGCTGGCGGCCGCGCGATGGATGGCGGCCAAGCGGGTTTCGTCGTCGCCGGCGAAACGCTGGTGGCTACTCAGTGCGGCCTCGTCGATCTCAACTTCATAACCCAGGGTTTTCAAGCGCGACACGCCGCGTTTGAACGCGGCCTTGTCGCGCACCGCGCTGGACGGGGAATAAATGTAGATATGTTTTTTCACGGCTCCGAGTATCCCATTGGTAGGACGGAGCCAGCGCAGCGGGCGATAGGCTCGCCATGCTCTTGCACAAAATGCCCGGCTTGTTCTATGAGCAGCGGCTCGGGGCAGCCCCGGATCAGCGCCTTTAGCTCGCGCATCACCGGCAGGCCCAGCACCGGGTCCTGCGCACCGACGGCCATCAGGGTCTGGCCCTGCCACTGGTCGCGCCAGAAATCACGCGCCTGACGCGACACCGCAGCGCCGTCCGAGTCTTCAAACTCCGGCACCATGGCCGGAAAGGCGCGCAAGGCGGCGCGGTGGCCTTTGTCGGGGAAAGGTGCGTTATAGGCGGCACATTCTTGCGCACTCATCTGGGGATTGCCGCGCGCCAGCAATCGCGCCACGTCGAAGTCAGGGTTTTGTGCGCACATCTGGCGCCAGGCCAGAAAGCCAGGTGACAGCGGCACATCGCCGGTTCCGAGTGTGGTGTTCATCACCAGCAAGCCCTTGTAACGATCTGGCGCCGCCATCGGCAGGGTCAGGCCCAGCAGGCCGCCCCAGTCCTGCACCACCAGCACCACGTTTTTCAGATCCAGGTGCTCCACCAGCTCCAGCAGGATTTGCCGGTGCCGGGTGAAACTGTGAAAGCTGTCTTTTTTGGGTTTGTCGCTTTTGCCGAAGCCGATCAAATCGGGCGCCACCACGCGATGCCCGGCGTCCAGAAACACCGGCATCATCTTGCGGTACAGATAGCTCCAGGCCGGGTTGCCGTGCAGGCACAGGTAGGTCAATTGATCCGTTCGTGCTGAGCTTGTCGAAGCACCCTCATCCAGGTAATGCATGCGCAGTCCGGCCAGCGACGGCAAATCGCTGAGGTAGTTGGGCTGCCAAGGGTAGCCAGGCAAGCCGTCAAACGCCTGGTCGGGCGTGCGCAAGGCGTCATCACGCAGCGGGTGCGCGGCGCGTGTTGCTTCGCGCTGCACGGCCCGCCGCTGCCTGAAAAAATCCTGCAGCACGGCGCCGCATTCATCGGCCAGCACGCCGCCCAGCACCTGCGTCTGGTGATTGAGCTGCGTGTGGTCGAACAGGTTCAACACCGAGCCGGCAGCGCCGGTTTTGGGGTCGGCCGCACCGAACACCACCCGCTTGAGCCGGGCATGCAGCATGGCGCCAGCGCACATGGCGCAGGGTTCAAGCGTCACGAACAGCTCGCAATCTTCCAGCCGGTAGTTGCCCAGCGCCTGGGCGCCGGCGCGCAAGGCCAGCATCTCGGCGTGTGCGGTCGGGTCGTGGCCGTCTATGGGCGCATTGCGGCCGGTGGCGACGACCTGGCCCTGGTGCACCAGCACAGCACCGACAGGCACCTCACCGGCCGCCGCCGCCTCACCAGCCTGAGCCAGCGCCAGGCGCATGAAGTCCTCGTCAGCCATGGTGCTTCTGTTTTGATAGCTGCTCACGCCCGCCAGTCATGGGCTGGCGGCTGATTTTCTTCATAGTTTAAGTGCCACAGAGTCCATGCCCAGTTGGTCCATCCACCGGGCCAGCGCCTGTTCATCGGGCGAGCCTGCGGCGTAGACGGCTTTCATGGCGACATGGGATTCGCGGCGGTGCTGGTTGAGCTTGACCTTGCATTGCAGGTCGGTGACCTGCAGCTCGAAGGCCACAATGCCGGCCAGCATCTTGTGCGCAAACTCTTCGCCCAGCCCACGCCACTGCTCGGCATACGGCGGCTCGTGGTCACCGATCAGCTTTTTCAGCAGGGCGTCCTTGGCTGTGGGGTCTTCAATCAGCGTGGCCTGCACCGTGCAATGCACAGCCAGGTAGTTCCAGGTCGGCACGCGGGCCAGATCAGGATAGACCTTGGGTGACATGTAGGCGTGCGGCCCGAGAAAGGTCACCACGGCCTGGGGCCGGGCCTGCAGGAAGCGCCAGTGCGGGTTGGGTTTAGCGACGTGGCCCAGCAGCACGAATTCCTCACCACGCGGTTCGAGGTGCAGCGGCAGATGCGTGACATAAGGCAAACCGGCGTCATCGACGCTGATCAGGCTGGCGAAGGGATGCTCGGTCATCAGCGCTGCAGCCTGGACGCGATCACCTTTGAATTGGGGCGGCAAGTACATGACGTAAGTATCTAGCAAAAGTCCTATATGTATGCCCAATAACTCAGGACGACGGCCGGCATTTTGTAGGAGAGAGTCGCCAAAGAGTATTCGAGCTGACGCACTGAGTTATGTTGGTACATGGTTCAGAAAATCGCCCGCAAAATTCCCCTCTCGTCACCCGTTTTTGGTGGGGCTGCACCGACTGGGCGGCCTATCCCGATTTTCGGTGGTGGGCATCGGCATGACGACGGCTCTACACCATGAGTATTCGCCACCTGGACCGGTTGCTGGAGCCGACATCTATCGCTGTGATCGGCGCATCGGACCGTGCCGGCAGCGTTGGGGCCACGGTGTGGCGCAATCTGTCTACCGGCCAATTTGCCGGACCCAAGTACCCTGTCAATCCAAAACACGCAAGCATCGGTGGCGTGGCCGCGTTTTCAAACCCGGCGGCCTTGCCCCAGGCGCCTGACCTGGCCGTGCTCTGCACACCCCCCAACACGGTGCCGGGCTTGATCGAGCAGCTGGGGCGTCTGGGGACGCGCGCCGCGATCATCATGACTGCAGGGTTAAGTGCTGCGCAGAAGCAGGCGACGCTGGACGCTGCGCGACCTTACCTGCTGCGCATCCTTGGCCCCAATTGCCTCGGGCTCCTGAGCCCGCACCTGGGCTTGAATGCCAGCTTCGCGCACACCGACGCCCTGCCGGGCGAGGTGGCATTCGTCTCGCAATCCGGCGCGCTCGTCACCGCCGTGCTCGATTGGGCCAAAACCCGGCGCATCGGCTTTTCACACATGGTGTCGCTGGGTGAACATGTGGACGTGGACTTCGGCGATCTGATCGACCACCTGGCAAGCGATGCGCGTACCCGCTCGATCCTGCTTTACATCGAATCCATCGAGGAACCGCGCAAGTTCATGTCCGCAGCCCGGGCCGCCGCGCGCAACAAACCGGTGATCGTCGTCAAGGCCGGGCGGGCCGGCAATGGGGTCCAAGCCGCCGCATCCCACACGGGCGCGCTGGCTGGCTCCGACATGGTGTTTGATGCCGCCATCCGCCGGGCCGGCATGCTGCGCGTGGACACCCTGCAGGACCTGTTCATGGCTGCGGAAACACTGGCACGTTTCAGCCGCAACCATCACGAGGGACTGACCCTGATGACCAACGGCGGCGGCGCCGGCGTGATGGCGGCTGACGCAGCCGCGCTGGCCTTGGTGGCATTGCCTGAACTCAGCGAAAGTCTCAAGCACAAGCTCGACGCGATTTTGCCGGCCACCTGGTCACATGCGAACCCGATTGACATCATCGGCGACGCACCGGTGCGTCGCTACACCGAGACGCTGCAAGCCTTGCTGGCGGACCGGGACAGCGGCGCAGTGCTCTTTATGCACGCGCCAACGGCCATCGTGCGCAGCGAGGATATTGCCCAAGCCTGCGCCCCGATCGCGCAGCAGGCACCGGGCCGTGTGATGGCCTGCTGGCTGGGCGACGCGTCCGTGGCCCAGGCGCGGCATATCTTCGAGGAAGCCGGCGTGGCCAACTTCGCCACACCTGAGGAAGCTGTCCGGGCCTTTGCCATGCTGACAACCTACCGCGCCAACCAGGAACTGCTTTTGCAGGTTCCCACTGCCAGCGAGAACGGGCCGCCCGACATGGCGGCGGCGCGCGCCATCATTGACCAAGCGCTCGCCGAAGGCCGCGACATGCTTGACGAACTGGAAGCCAAGGCCATGCTGACGGCCTACGGCATTCCGGTGGTGCGGACAGTCGCTGTAGGGCCCAGCGGGGATGAGGCAGTGACGGCGGCGCGCGACATCGGTTATCCGGTGGCCTTGAAGATCCTGTCGCCCGACATCAGCCACAAGTCCGACGTGGGTGGCGTGCGCCTGAACCTGCGCGATGCGGACGACCTGCGCCAGGCGGTCGGCGACATGCTGACCCGTGTGCGCGGCGCACAGCCGCTGGCGCGGATCACCGGGTTTACCGTGCAGGAGATGGCGGCGCGCCCGCTGGCTCAGGAATTGATTGTGGGCGCCAGTGTGGACCCGGTGTTCGGCCCGGTGTTGTTGTTCGGCCATGGCGGCATTGCGGTCGAGGTGCTGGCCGACCGCGCCATCGCATTGCCGCCGCTGAACCGGGTGCTGGCACGCGAACTCGTCGCCCAAACACGGGTCGCCAAACTGCTGGCCGGGTATCGCGACCGTCCGCCCGTCAAGCTTGACGCCATCGCCGATGTGCTGATCGCGCTTTCACAAATGCTGGCTGATCTGCCCGAACTCGCGGAGCTCGACATCAATCCCCTGTGGGCGGATCATGAAGGTGTGATTGCACTGGACGCACGGGTGCGTGTCAAACGCGATGCCGGGGCGGGTGCCGCCCACTTCGCCATCACCCCCTACCCGGCCGAACTGGCAGAAACCGTCCATTGGCAAGGTGAGGCAATTGTGCTGCGACCGATACGGCCTGAAGACGAGCCGCAGCACCGGGCGTTTATCGATTTGCTGCAGCCGCAGGACCTGCGTCTGCGCTTCTTCAGCGCCCGCAGGGAACTGCTGCCGAGCGAATTGGCGCGCCTGACGCAGATTGATTACGCGCGCGAGATGGCGTTTCTTGCCGTGCAAACCCTTCCCGACGGTAAAGCCCAGACCCTGGGCGTGGTGCGCGCAGTGATCGACCCGGACAACATCGACGCGGAGTTCGCCATCATCGTGCGTTCGGATTTAAAAGCGCGTGGACTCGGCCGTCTGCTCATGCAAAAAATGATTGACTTTCTGACGTCGCGCGGTACGCAGCGAATGGTTGGCGATGTTTTGCGGGACAACGACGGGATGCGCGAGCTGGCCAGGTCGCTGGGGCTTGCCGTTGACGTCAAGGCTTCGGACGCCGACGCGCTGCATTTCGTGCTGACGCTGCCCAAGCTTCCAAAACCATCGGTTTAACTACTTCAAGGACACCCATCATGCAAGCTCTCGTCTACCACGGCCCCAACCAGAAAAAACTGGAGGAGCGTGCGAAGCCGGCCATCGTCGCGCCTACCGACGCCATCGTCAGAATCACCAAGACCACGATTTGTGGCACGGACCTGCATATTCTCAAAGGCGACGTCGCCACCTGCAAACCCGGAACCGTTCTGGGTCACGAGGGCGTGGGCGTCATCGATGCCGTCGGGCCGGGTGTCACCGCCTTCAAGCCAGGGGACAGGGTGCTGATCTCCTGCATCTCCGCCTGCGGACGCTGCGCGCCCTGCCGCAAGGGCATGTATTCGCACTGCACGACCGGCGGTTGGCTGCTGGGAAACAGCATTGACGGTACACAGGCCGAGTTCGTGCGTATTCCTCATGCCGACACCAGCCTCTATCCGATACCCGAGGGCGCCGATGAAGAAGCACTGGTGATGCTCAGTGATATTTTGCCGACGGGTTTTGAATGTGGCGTGCTGAACGGCAAAGTCAAGGTCGGTTCCAGCGTAGCCATCGTGGGCTCGGGGCCGATTGGTCTGGCGGCCCTGCTGACCGCACAGTTTTATGCACCTGCCGAGATCATCATGATCGATCTGGACGACAACCGGCTGGCTGTTGCCAGGCGTTTTGGTGCGACAGCCACCGTCAACAGCACGGACGGCAAGGCGGCGCAGCAGGTCATGGCGCTGACCGGTGGCGCTGGTGTGGACACCGCCATCGAGGCGGTGGGCATCCCCGCGACTTTCACACTTTGCGAAGACATCGTGGCGGCGGGCGGCACGATTGCCAACGTCGGCGTACATGGCTGCAAGGTCGATCTGCACCTGGAGCGTCTTTGGTCGCACAACGTGACCATCACCACAGGACTGGTGGACACCTTCTCGATTCCGATGCTGCTCAAAACCGTGCATTCCAAACGCATCGATGCCGGACAGCTGATCACGCACCGCTTCAAGCTGCAGGAAATTTTGCAGGCCTACGACACGTTTGGCAAAGCGGCTGACACGAAAGCGCTGAAAGTCATTCTTGAGGCGTGAATAGCGTCGTGGCCCCCTCAGCCCCATCAACCCCATTGAGCGACCCATCGACCAGGACGATTGACGAGCTTGCCAGCGCGCTCGGTACAGACCTGCAGGCCGGGTTGACTGCGCAGGAGGCAGCGCGACGGCTGTCGGAAAACGGGGCCAACGAGTTGCGCGGAGCGCCGCGTGTACCCACCTGGCGCAGAGTGCTATCGCACTTTCAGGACCCTCTGGTCTATCTGTTGCTGGCGGCCATTGCCATCGCGCTTGTTGCGTGGATGCTTGACGGCCGCGAAGGCTGGCCGGTTGATGCGCTGGTCATTTCGGCAGTGGTGATTCTCAATGGCATTCTGGGTTTTGTGCAGGAAGCCAAGGCGCAGGATGCCGTGGCCGCGCTGGCCCGGATGACCGCCGTGACCTCGGCCGTCGTACGTGACGGACAAGAGCAGCGCGTGCCCAGCGCAGAGCTGGTGACTGGCGATCTGCTCGTGCTTGGCGAAGGGGACGCCGTTGGTGCCGACGCCCGTCTGGCTGTCTCCTCCACATTGCGCGTGCAGGAAGCCTCGCTGACAGGCGAGAGCGAAGCGGTGCTGAAGGATGTCGCCACCCTGCCAGAGCCGGTGCCGCTTGGCGACCAGCGGAACATGGTCTTCAAAGGCACAGACGTTGCCCAGGGCACCGGTCGCGCGGTGGTGACAGCCACCGGCATGAACACACAGATGGGCGCCATCGCGCACCTGCTGGCGTCCACGGCCGAAAAACCTACCCCGCTGCAAAAGGAGATCGCTGCTGTGGGACGCATGCTGGGCATTGCGGTGGTCATCATCGCCGTGGTGGTGGTGGGAACCATCTTGCTGATCTCTGACATAGGCAGCGCTGCGGAGGTGGTCGAGGTTTTGCTGTTGGGCGTGGCTCTCGCGGTGGCGGCCGTGCCCGAGGGTCTGCCAGCCATTTTGTCGCTGGTCCTGGCCATGGGCGTGCAGCGTCTGGCCAAACACAAGGCCATCGTGAAGAACCTGTCCTCGGTGGAAACGCTGGGTTCGGCTTCGGTCATCTGTTCCGACAAGACCGGCACCCTGACCCGGTCAGAAATGACCATTGAGCGGGTCATCACCGCCTCGGGCAGCAGCCGTATCACGGGGGTGGGCTACGCACCAGAGGGGCGGATCGAACGCGATGGCGCCGGGCTGGAAGCCGGCCCTTTGCGCGAAGAGATGATCGTGCTGCTCAGTGGCGGCAGTCTGGCCGGCAACGCCGACCTGCGACAGGCCGCCGGCGGCGATTGGGAGATCCACGGTGACCCCACGGAAGCAGCTTTTCTGGTGGCCGAACGCAAGCTGGACATCACCGACCGTCGGGAGCAGCGTTTCACGCGCTCGGCTGAAATCCCGTTCACCTCGGCACGCAAAATGATGTCAAGCATCGAGCTTGACCATGAGCATGGCGACACCCTGGTCTTGATTACCAAGGGCGCGCCGGACGTTCTGCTGGAGCGCTGCAACCGGCTGCGGGTGGGCATGGCGTCGGTGGAACTCGACGACGCGCGAAGGTCGCGCATTCTGGCCGACGTGGATGCGCTGTCCGACGCAGCGCTGCGCACGCTGGCGGTGGCCTACCGCCCCCTGGCCCCGGACGAGAACGCGCAGGCCACGGAGTCACTCGAACACAATCTCATCTTCGTGGGCACCGTCGGCATGCTGGACCCGCCGCGCGAGGAGGCGGGCCAGGCCATTGCGGAAGCCCGCCGGGCCGGTATCCGGGTCATCATGATCACCGGCGACCACCCGCGCACCGCTGCGCGTATTGCAGCCGACCTGGGCATCGTGGAAGCCGGCGCTCCGGCGCTGACCGGAGTGGAACTCGATGCGCTGGACGATGCCGGTTTTGCCGCGGCCGTGCGCGAAACTTCCGTCTATGCCAGGGTGGCGCCTGCGCACAAGCTGCGCATCGTCGCCGCATTGCAGGCCGATGGCCAGGTCGTCGCCATGACCGGCGATGGTGTCAATGACGCGCCTGCGTTGAAGGCGGCCGATATCGGCGTGGCCATGGGCATCACCGGAACCGAGGTGACAAAGCAGGCCGCCCGGATGATTCTGGCCGACGACAATTTCGCCACCATCGTCGAAGCCGTGCGCGAGGGGCGCGGCATCCTGGACAACATCCGCAAGTTTCTTCGCTACCTGCTGTCGTCCAATATGGGCGAGGTACTGACGGTTTTCCTGGGCGTGGTCGGCGCTGGCGTGATCGGCCTGCAGGGAGCGGGCGACGCGGTGGTGCTGCCGCTGCTTGCGACGCAACTGCTGTGGATCAACCTGGTCACCGACTCTGGGCCTGCCCTGGCCATGGGGGTGGACCCCGCCACCGACGATCTCATGGCCAGACAGCCGAGGCACTTGAGCGAGCGCCTGATCGACACCCGCATGTGGATCACCGTCGTTAAAACGGGGCTGGTGATCGCCGGGGTCACTTTGCTCACGATCGACATGTATCTTCCCGGCGGGCTGATTGAGGGCACGGACGACCTCACAACAGCCCGCACCGCAGGCTTCACGGTGCTGGTCTTCACCAGCCTGTTCACCTGCTTTACCGCGCGCTCCGATACCGCCAGTGCGTTCTCGTATCTGTTCGCCAACCCCTGGTTGTGGGCGGCCGTCGCATTGTCGGCCTTGCTCCAGGTGGCGGTCGTCCATCTGGACTTTCTCAACGTTGCGTTCAGCACAACGCCTCTCACGGGGGAACAGTGGATGGTTTGCGTCGCCATGGGCAGCGTCGTGCTGTGGGTCAGCGAACTGCGCAAGCTTGCAAGCCGTGCTTTCCGGTCACGTCGATTGCTGCGGCGTGGGGCAACGTCACCTTCAAGAATTTCCTGATTCAACATGCAGGTGAGATGGCCTCGGGCAACCGCTGCTGGAGGGTTGTCATGATCAGCGTTGTACTTTGCGGCAAAGTCTTGATTTCGCCTGCTGCTAAAGCTTTATTCCCACTCAATCGTCGCCGGCGGTTTGCTGCTGACGTCGTAGGTCACGCGGTTGATGCCGCGTACCTCGTTGATGATGCGGCTGGAGACCTTTTTGAGCAGCGCATACGGCAACTCGGCCCAGTCGGCGGTCATGAAGTCGCTGGTCTGCACGGCACGCAGGGCCACCACGTAGTCGTAGGTGCGGCCATCGCCCATCACGCCGACGCTTTTCACCGGCAGGAAGACGGCGAAGGCCTGGCTGGTGGCTTCGTACCAGTTTTTGGGTGTTTTGGCCGGCGCGGGCAGGCCCTCACCCCGGCCCTCTCCCAGAGGGAGAGGGGGCAAGAAGGGAGTGGCACGCAGCTCCTCGATAAAGATCGCGTCGGCGCGGCGCAGCAGATCGGCGTATTCCTTTTTGACTTCGCCGAGGATACGCACGCCCAAGCCGGGGCCGGGAAACGGGTGGCGATAGACCATGTCGTGCGGCAGGCCCAGCGCCTCTCCGAGTTCGCGCACCTCGTCCTTGAACAGTTCGCGCAGCGGCTCCAGCAGTTTGAGGCCGAGCTGCTCAGGCAGGCCACCGACGTTGTGGTGACTTTTGATGACAACGGCTTTTTTGCTTTTGGCGCCGCCGGACTCGATCACGTCGGGATAAATCGTGCCTTGGGCCAGCCACTTCGCGCCCTTGACGTCGGCCCCGCCGGCTTTGAGGCTGGCGGCCTCGGCCTTGAAAACCTCGACAAACTCGCGACCAATGATCTTGCGCTTGGCTTCGGGGTCGTTGACCCCGGCGAGGTGGCCGAGAAATTGCGCGGCGGCATCAACACGAATGACCTTGGCGTGCAGCTTGCCGACAAACATGTCCATGACCATGTCTCCCTCGTTCAGGCGCAGCAGGCCGTGGTCGACAAACACGCAGGTGAGCTGGTCGCCGATGGCCCGGTGAATAAGCGCCGCAGCCACCGATGAATCCACGCCGCCAGACAAGCCGAGGATGACTTCCTCGTCACCGACCTGCTGGCGGATTTTCTCGACCGCCTCGCTGATGTAGTCGCCCATGACCCAGTCCGGGCGAGTGCCGCAAATGTCGAGCACAAACCGTTTGAGGATGGCATGGCCCTGCTTGGTGTGCGTCACCTCGGGGTGAAACTGCACAGCATAAAAACGGCGCGCTTCATCGGCCATGCCGGCAATCGGGCAGGACTCGGTGGAGGCCATCAGCTTGAAGTCGGGCGGCATCTCGGTGACCTTGTCGCCGTGGCTCATCCAGACGTCGAGCATGCCCTGCCCTTCTGGCGTGGTGTAGTCGGCGATGTCTTTCAGCAGCGCGGTGTGCCCGCGGGCGCGCACGTCGGCGGAACCGAACTCTCGCTTGTGCCCGCTTTCGACCTTGCCACCGAGCTGGTGCGCCATGGTCTGCATGCCGTAGCAGATGCCGAGCACCGGAATGCCGAGCTCGAAGACTGCGGCCGGCGCCTTGTCGGTGCTGTCTTCATAGACGCTGGCATGGCTGCCGGACAGGATCACGCCCTTGAGCATGCCGTCCTTGGCGTAGTCACGCACCCAGTCGTCCGTCACGTCACAAGGATGGACTTCGCAAAACACATGGGCATCCCGCACCCGCCGCGCGATGAGCTGGGTGACCTGGGAGCCGAAATCGAGGATGAGGATTTTTTGGTGCTGCATGAGAGGCGTTTCAGGCAAAAAAGAAAAAGGCGTCCTTGCAGACGCCTTGGGCCATCGAAATAATCAGTCCGCCCGGTAGTTGGGTGCTTCCTTGGTGATCTGCACATCATGCACATGGCTTTCGCGGATGCCGGCGGTGGTGATTTCGACGAATTCAGCCTTGTCCTGCATGTCCTGGATGGTTGCGCAACCGCAGTAACCCATGCTGGCCCGCAGGCCGCCGGCCATCTGGTACACGATGCCGACCATGGAGCCTTTGTAGGGCACGCGGCCTTCAATGCCCTCGGGCACGAGCTTGTCGGCATTCGGGTTGCCGGTGGTGGCCTCCTGGAAATAACGGTCGGCGCTGCCCTGCTGCATGGCACCAATGCTGCCCATGCCGCGGTAACTCTTGTAGCTGCGGCCCTGGAACAAGATCACTTCGCCCGGTGCTTCTTCGGTACCGGCAAACATGCCGCCCATCATCACGGTGCCTGCGCCTGCGGCGATGGCCTTCGCGATGTCGCCGCTGTAACGGATGCCGCCGTCGGCAATCAGCGGGATGCCGCTGCCGCGCAGCGCAGTCGCCACGTTGTCGATGGCCATGATCTGCGGCACACCGACACCGGCAACGATACGGGTGGTACAGATGCTGCCAGGGCCGATGCCAACCTTGACCGCGTCGGCGCCAGCCTCGGCCAGCGCCAGTGCAGCTGCGCCAGTGGCAATGTTGCCGCCAATCACATCAATCTGCGGGTAATTTTTCTTGACCCAGCGCACACGCTCGATCACACCATGGCTGTGGCCGTGGGCGGTATCGACCACGATGGCATCAACGCCGGCCTTGACCAGCGCCTCAACACGTTCTTCGGTACCCTCGCCCACACCGACCGCAGCACCCACACGCAGGCGGCCCGAGGCATCGCGTGCAGCGTTTGGGAAGTTGGTCTGCTTGGTGATGTCCTTGACGGTGATCAGGCCCTTGAGCTCAAAATCGTCATTGACCACGAGCACACGCTCCAGCTTGTGCTTGTTCAGCAAGGCCTTGGCTTCGGCGGCGGAAGTGCCTTCCTTGACCGTGATCAGCTTCTCGCGCGGCGTCATGATCTGGTGTGCCTTGACGTCGTACCGGGTCTCAAAGCGCAGATCGCGGCTGGTCACAATACCCACCACCTTGCCGCCGTCACACACCGGAAAGCCGGAGATGCCAAGCTGCTCGGACAGCTCCAGCACCTGCAGCACCGTGTGCTCGGGCGTGATGACGACCGGATCACGCACCACCCCAGACTCATACCGCTTGACCTTGGCCACATGGGCCGCCTGCTGCTGCGGCGTGAGGTTTTTATGAACAATGCCAATGCCGCCTTCCTGCGCAATCGCGATGGCCAGGCGCGCCTCGGTCACCGTGTCCATGGCGGCCGACACCAGCGGCAAATTCAGGCGGATGTTTCTTGAGAACTGGGTGGAAAGCGAGGTGTCCTTGGGCAGGACCTGGGAGAACGCTGGCACCAACAATACGTCGTCGAAGGTGAGCGCTTTGCCGAGTAGGCGCATAGGGATAGCTCCAAAAACACGATTGTACCCGCGCCGGTCGGTACAAACCCTGAACCCCAAGCGCCTTCTGCCGCGTTACAAAAAGACGCCACGTCCTCATGCAAGCCCTGTGCCGCTCGGGGAAGGCAAGGCTACACTGGAAAGTATGAACTTGAAAATCTCGCCGAAACATCTGATCTTGGCTCTGGCCGGCTGGGCCTTTGCCTTGTCCGCAGCAGCCCAATACCAATGGGTGGGCAAGGATGGCCGCAAGGTATTCAGTGACCGTCCGCCGCCGGCAGACATTCAGGAGAAAGACATCCTCAAGCAACCCGGTGGCCGGCGTGCGGCCTTGCCCGTGATTCCCGCCGAATCGACGGAAGCGGCCAGCACCACCACCGCCGCAGCGCCTGCAGCAGCCGCCGCGAAACCCAAAGTTGACCCCAACGCCCCGAAAATTTCAGGCAAAGACGCCGAGCTGGAGGCGAAGAAAAAGAAGCTTGAAGAAGAAGCCGCAGCCAAAAGAAAGGCTGAGGAAGAAAAAGTTGCCCAGGCTCAGGCCGAAAACTGCGAGCGCGCCAAAAAGGCCGTCGCCACCTTCCGGTCAGGCGTGCGCGTTGCCAGCACCAATGCCAAGGGCGAGCGCGAGATCATGGACGACAACACCCGAGCCGCAGAGCTAAAGCGTGTGCAGGCCGTGGTTGACCGGGACTGCAACAGGCCCGCAGCTCAGTAACCGGCTTTGGCCCCTGCCCGTTTGCGGGCAAACAACCCTGATTTTTTGACACCCTGGCTGCTGAAGCGCTCGCGCCGTGCGACTTTGGGATCCACCCGCAGCGGGCGATAGATTTCCAGCCGGTCCTGCGCCTGCAGCATCTGTTTCAAGCTGGTTTTACGCCCCCAGATACCGAAGACGAGTTTGCCTGTCGCAAGCTCCGGGCACTCGGTCAAGACACCACTGCTTTCAATGGCCTGTGCCACCGTGCAGCCTGATGGCAGCACCAGCGCCCACTCCCGCACCTGACGCGGTGCCGGCGAATACACCAACACAATGTTCATGGCCCGGTCTCAGCTTTCGCCATAGACCTGGCCCGCGCGTTTGACGAAGGCGTCCACCATGCTGCCCGCGATCTTGTCAAAGACCGGGCCAACCAGCGCGGCCAGCGCGGCATTGTCAAAGTCATAACGCAGGCTGAAGTTGACCTTGCAGGCGCGCTGGCTGCCATCGCCCAGCGGCGTGAAGTCCCAGTGCCCGTCGAGTTTGGAGAACGGGCCATCGATCAGCTTGAGCGAGACCTTGCGGTCCTTCACATGGGTGTTGCGGGTGGTGAAGCTCTGGCTCAGGCCGGCAAACGAGATGCCGACTTTGGCCGTCATGCCGTGCTCGTGTTCGTCCACCACTTCGGCCTGGTCGCACCAGGGCAAAAACTTCGGATAGCTGGCGACATCGGTAACGAGGGCAAACATTTCGGCTGCGCTGTACCAGATCAGGACGGACTTGTGGACGGTTTTCATACAATCAGGGGCTGCGCCCGATTGTATTAGCCGAGGCCGCCCCTAAATTTACCCATGGCCACCAAAGAAGCATCCTCCAAAAAACCGGCCGCCGCCTCCTCCGGAAAATCCACCGGCAAGCCCGCCATCAACCTCACGCCCAAGGCCGCCGCTGCGGCGGTGCGTATTGCCGACAACAAGAAGGCCACTTTCAATTACCACATTGAAGAACGCTTCGAGGCCGGCATGGTGCTCGAAGGCTGGGAGGTCAAGTCATTGCGCGAAGGCAAGGTGCAGCTCACTGACGGCTATGTCGTGATCCGCAATGGCGAGCTGTTCATCATCGGCTGCCAGATCAATCCGCTGGGCACGGCGTCCACCCATATCCGGCCGGACTCGGTACGCACCAAGAAGCTGCTGATGCACAAGGACGAGATTCGCCGCCTGATTGGCAAGATCGAGCAAAAAGGCTACACCCTGGTGCCGCTGAACCTGCACTGGAAGGCCGGCAAGGTCAAATGCGAGGTCGGGCTGGCCAAGGGCAAGGGCGAACACGACAAACGCGACACCATCAAAGACCGCGAAGGCAAACGTGAGGTCGAGCGCGCCATGAAGTCGCGCAGCCGCTAACGCGCCCTGCTTTCTCGGTCTATTTTTGAGCATGAGGGAATAAACGTCGATCTGCCGGTGTTTATTCCAGTGCAGACATCACTCTGCCTCAACCCTCACCGGAGCCTTTCCATGAAATTCTTGCCTATCGCTTTCCTGACCGCCGCCCTGCTCGGCGGCTGCGCTTCCATGATGACCGCCCCCGCCAAAGTCGCCGATGGCGTGCTGGTTGGCCCCAGCGGCATGACGCTGTATGTATTCGACCGTGACACTGCGGGCAGTGGCAAGTCGGTCTGCAACGGCCCCTGCGCAGCCAACTGGCCGCCTCTGATGGCCTCGGAGATGGACAAGCCGGCAGGCGACTACAGCGTCATCACGCGCGACGATGGCAAGAAACAATGGGCCATGAAAGGCAAGCCGCTTTACTACTGGATCAAGGACACCAAGGCCGGCGACAAAACCGGCGACGGTGTGCAAAACGTCTGGCACGTCGTCAAACCCTGAGCGGTCTGAATGGCATGAAGCGGAAAACCATGGATGACTGATTTCCCGCTGGTAGACCACATCCCGAGCCTGCGGCGTTATGCACGCGCGCTGACTGGCGATGCCTGGCTGGCCGACGATCTGGTGCAGGACACGCTGGAGCGTGCCTGCAGCAAATGGCGCTTGTGGACCGTTGGCAGCGATTTGCGCGCCTGGCTGTTCACGCTGATGCACAATATTTTTGTGAACCAGGTGCGCAGCGCGGTCCGGCGGGCAGCGGCTGGTACCCTGGTTGACCTTGACGATGTTGCTGACGCACTGGTGGCCGAAGACAACGGCACGGCGCAATCGCTGGACCTGCAGCGTTGCCTGCTGCGGCTGCCGGACGACCAGCGTGCCGTGCTGCTGCTGGTCAGCCTGGAAGATCTGTCATACGCCGAGGTAGCGACCATCACTGGCGTCCCAGTGGGCACGGTGATGTCGCGCTTGTCGCGTGCGCGTGTTCGCTTGCGCGAATTGATGGACGGGCCTGCCGTCGCGCCCGCCAGTCAGAGCCACACTGCGCCGCCGCTCAGGCGCCTCAAATAACTACCATGGACAAACAAGGCCCCTTCATGCAGGACAAGATCAACGCGCTGATCGATGGCCAGTTGCCGGCAGACCAACAGGCCGAGGTGCTGGCACGGCTGACCAGTGACCCGGCCGCGCAGGACACCCACCAGGCCTGGCAGGCCCAGCGCGATGCTCTGCGCGCCCACTACAACCCGCTGCTCGACGAAGCGGTGCCCGACACCCTGCTGGCCGCTGCTACTCGCGTGCAACAGGGGCGTCAGCAATTGAACCAATGGTGGCGCTGGGGTGGCATGGCGGCCGCGCTGATGCTGGCTTTTGGCGTGGGTTGGTTGTCGCATGGCCAACTTGACACGCAGGCCGGCCGGCAGATGGCGGGGGCCCCGGCGCTTTCGGCCCAGGCCTTTGTGCGCCAGGCCTCGCTTGCGCACGCGGTTTATTCCCCGGAAGTGCGCCATCCGGTAGAGGTGCCAGCCGCTCAGCAGGAGCATCTGGTGCAGTGGTTGTCCAAACGCCTGGGCAAACCCCTGAAGGTGCCGGTGCTGGCGACGCAAGGGTATGAGCTGGTCGGCGGCCGCTTGTTGCCCGGTGAAGCTGGGGCCCGTGCGCAATTCATGTTCCAGAATCCGGCGGGCGGGCGTGTCACGCTGTACTTGGGCGCGCTCGATGGTAATGCTGGAGCCTCAGCGGGCAGCAGCGAAACCGCTTTTCGCTACAGCGCCGACGGACCGGTGCCCTCGTTTTACTGGATGGACCAGGGCTTTGGTTATGCCTTGAGCGGCGCGGTGTCGCGCGACGAGCTGATGCAGCTGGCCGAGCTGGTGCACCAGCAGCGCTGATCTGCGGTTTTAAAGGTCGCGCAGCGGGTGCGTCTCGGCGGTCCAGGGACTCGCAAAAAACGCCTGTGTCATGGCCGGCTTGACGTCCTCGATACGCGCCGGGTTCCACTTCGGCGTGTAGTCCTTGTCGATGGCCAGCGCGCGTATGCCTTCGACGGTTTCGCTGGCAGTCCCGGAATTCAGGTGGAAGCAGTGGTGCACGATGTTGCGTTCCATGCGGAGATCATCGGCCAGACTCATGGTCCTGGCGCGGCGGATTTGCTCCAGCGTGACATGCAGCATCAGCGGCGAGCGCTTGCGCAACATCGCGCCTATTTTTCGGGCCGCTTCGTCGGGCGCGGCCTCCAGCGCATCGACCATGTGTTTCACCCGTGCGAGCGAAAAATATTGATCAAATTGGCCTTCAGCCCTTTCCGGACGGGCGTGACCAGCTATCAAATCAGTAGCAATCCAGGCATCCACAGCGGTCTTTGAGGCAAAGACCTGGTCACCCAGCGCCTGCCACACGGCCGGCAAATCGGCGGCCAGCAACTTGATGTCGGCCAGCCCATAAGCCAGCGCTTCATCAGCGTCTATCACCACGCCGGTCAGCGCCAGGTACTCGCCGACGCTGCCGGGGCAACGGCTCAGGAAGTAACCACCGCCGACATCGGGGAACAGGCCGATGTTGGTTTCGGGCATGGCGAGTTTGCTGTGCTCGGTGACGATGCGGACTTTTGCCCCCTGCGAAATCCCCATGCCGCCGCCCATGACCACACCGTCCATGAAAGCGATGTAGGGCTTGGGGTAGTTGTGGATCAGGTGGTTGAGCTTGTATTCCTCGGTGAAGAAGTCGTCGAGCGAGGTGTCCCCCGCCAGCGCCACCTCATGGAAAAAGCGTATGTCGCCGCCGGCCGAAAAGCCGCCGAACAGCGCCTCCGGCGTACCAGGACGGCCCACCTTGTTGGTGCCGCGTATCGCCACGGCCAGAATGGCCGGATCGCCCTGCCAGGCCATCAGCGCTGCAGTCAGTTCACGCACCATGGGCAGTGACAGCGCATTGAGCGCCTTGGGCCGGTTCAGGGTGATGAAGCCGACCTGGCCGCGCACCTCGGTCAGCACGTCCCCCGTCGTTTTTAGCCGATATGTCTGGTTCATGCTCTTTGTCTCCATCCCATCACTTCGTTCAACACCAGTGCGCCTATGACCAGCAAGCCACCGCTGAGCACACTGGTGGCCGGCACCTCGCCGGCACCCAGCCAGGCCAGCAGGATGCCAAAAATAATTTCCAACAGCGCCAGCAACGCCATCTCGGGCGCTTTCAGCACGCGGGCGCAGATGACCGAGAGCACACAGGGAATGGCGAGTTGCACCAGCCCGAGCAGTGCCAGCAAGCCCAGGTCCCGCCCGGTGGCAGCAAACGGAAAAGCCAGCGGCAAGGTCATCAGCGAAGAAATGGCTGCGCCCACCAACACGGCCGGCACCAGGTCGATTTTTTCGCCATGCGCCTGGCTGCGCTGCACCACCGTCCAGTTCACGGCCGCAGCCATGGGCACCAGCAACGCCACCAGCGTGCCGGCGAACTGCCCCAAGCCGCCACCCAAGTTGATCTGGCTGCCATACATCCAGGCGATGCCCACCCCCGCCACGGCAATCGCCAACCAGGTACGCGGCGCGATACGGTGGCCGATAAAAACCCGTGCGATCAGCGCCGTCAGAAAAGGCCCCAGCGCCATCGTCACCAGCACATTGGCCACAGTAGTCATGGTCAGCGCCAGCATGAAGGCGGTGAACATGATGCTCCAGCAGATGCCGGAGACCCACAGGAAGCGGCCTGCATGCCGGATTTTGGTAAACACCTGGCGACCCTGGAACATCGGCAGCAACACCAGCAGTGACAGCAAGGTGAAGAAGCTGCGCCAGAAAGTCACCTCAAAGCTGCGTGCCGACTCAAGGTGACGCGTGACCACGCCCGCGATAGACCACATCAGCGTGATCGCGATCATCAGCAAAACGGCACGGCTGTGGGTCAGTTTCATTCAATGTCCAAACAAGAAAAAGGCGAAAAACAGGCGTCGGCACGCCCGCTTTCCGCCCTGCCCGTCCCTGAGGATCAGCGGCCAGCGCGCTTGCGTTCGCTTTCTGTCAGATGGCGCTTGCGCAGGCGCACCGACTTGGGCGTGATTTCGACCAGCTCGTCTTCCTCGATAAATTCAACGCCGTATTCCAGCGTGAGCTCGATAGGCGGCGTGATCTTGATCGCGTCTTCCTTGCCGGACACACGGAAGTTGGTCAGCTGCTTGGTACGCGTGGCATTGACCACCAGGTCGTTGTCACGGCTGTGAATGCCGACAATCATGCCTTCATACACAGGGTCATTGGCACGCACAAACATGCGGCCACGGTCGTCGAGTTTGCCCAGGGCGTAGGTGAAAATTTCGCCCGCATCCATGGAAATCAGCACGCCTTGCTTGCGGCCGCCGATGTCACCCTTGTGCGCTTCGTAGCTGTCGAAGATGTTGGAGATCAGGCCGGAACCGCGTGTCAGGTTCAAGAATTCGTTGGTAAAACCAATCAGGCCACGCGCCGGAATGCGGTACTCCAGGCGCACCCGGCCACGACCATCGGACTCCATGTTGACCAGGTCGCCCTTGCGCTCACCCAAAGCCTGCATCACGCCGCCCTGGTGCTGCTCTTCAATATCGGCCGTGACCAGCTCAATCGGCTCGTGCTTCTCGCCGTTGACTTCTTTCATCACGACGCGCGGCTTGGACACCGCCAGCTCAAAACCTTCACGGCGCATGTTTTCCAGCAGGATGGTCAGGTGCAACTCGCCCCGGCCCATGACTTCAAAAATGCCTTCTTCGCCGGTTTCCTTGACGCGCAAGGCCACGTTGTGTTGCAGCTCTTTTTGCAGGCGGTCCCAGATCTGGCGGCTGGTGACGTATTTGCCTTCGCGGCCGGCCAGCGGGCTGGTATTGACGCAAAAGTTCATGGTCAGGGTCGGTTCATCGACCTTGAGCATGGGCAGCGGCATCGGAGTGACCGCGTCGGTGATAGTCACCCCGATGCCGATCTCATTGATGCCGTTGATCAGCACAATTTCGCCAGGGCCGGCTTCGGTGGCCTGTACGCGTTCCAAACCCTGGAAGGTCAGCACCTGGTTGATCCGGCCCTTGATGGCCTTGCCGTCCGGCCCTTCCATGACGACCACGTCCATCATGGGCTTGATCGTGCCCTGGCTGATGCGGCCCACACCAATGCGGCCGACGAAGGTCGAAAAGTCGAGCGCAGAAATTTGCAGTTGCAGCGGCGCGGCCGGATCACCTTCCTGGTGCGGGACATGCTTGAGAATGGTGTTGAACAGGGCCGACATGTCGGGGCCCCACTGCTCGTTAGGCGGGCCTTCTTCCAGCGACGACCAACCGTTGATGCCCGAGGCATACACGACGGGGAAATCGAGCTGTTCATCGGTCGCACCGAGCTTGTCGAACAAATCGAAGGCGGCGTTGACCACGTAATCGGGACGCGCACCGGGCTTGTCCACCTTGTTGACCACCAGAATCGGTTTGAGGCCCAGGGCCAGCGCCTTCTTGGTCACGAAACGCGTCTGCGGCATCGGCCCTTCCTGCGCGTCGATCAGCAGCACCACACCATCGACCATGGACAGCGCACGCTCGACCTCACCGCCAAAGTCGGCGTGGCCGGGGGTGTCAACGATGTTGATGTGTGTGCCTTCCCAGGTCACGGCGCAATTTTTGGCCAGGATGGTGATGCCGCGCTCTTTTTCGATGGCGTTGTTGTCCATCACGGTATCGACCATTTTTTCGTGCTCGGCAAAGGTGCCGGACTGACGCAGCAACTGGTCGACCATGGTGGTCTTGCCGTGGTCAACGTGGGCGATGATGGCGATGTTGCGGATTTGTTTGTGACTCATGGTTGGCTTTCTAAAAACTTGAACTGGGTTCTGGCTAGTGGGCCATCGCGGCGCTCGCCGCAGGGAAGGAAACGGCTGGCCGTTGGGCCAGCATGTCCTGGATTTCTATGGGGCTGAGCAGGCGCCCGGGGATCAATTCATCGGCGGTGATATGGGCTGAGCCCAGAAAAGCCGCCGGGTCGCTGCCGTAGACCTGCACCAGCGCGGCATCGGGCCCCCATTGGCCTGGCGTGCCACGGCGGCGCAGGCCACTGAGGAAGCGCCCAGCATTGTCGGCATCGAGTGTGACAAGGGGATACGCAGCCACCAGCGACTGCACTGGCAGCAGGCAGGCTTCTCGCTCCGCTTCGCTCATGGCCTCCAGCGACGGCAAGCCCACGCACTGGCTGTCGGTAAATCCACCGGTCTCCAGCCTGCGCAGCGAGCCGAGGTGCGCGCCGCAGCCAATGGCCTCGCCGATGTCTTCACCCAAGGTGCGGATGTAGGTACCCTTGCTGCAGGACACTATGATTTTGATAGCTGCTTGCGCCCGTGGATCATGGGCCAGAGCCATATTTAGCTTGTAAATCGTGATGTGGCGGGCGTCCCGCTCGACCTCTTGTCCCTTGCGCGCATATTCGTATAGGGCCTTGCCGTCTTTCTTGAGCGCCGAATACATGGGGGGCACCTGGGTCTGCGCACCCAGAAACCGCTGGGTCAGCTCTTCCAGCAGCGCGGAGGTAATGACGGGAACCGGGCGCGTTGCTATCAACTCGCCTTCGGCATCGGCGGTGCTGGTTTTCTGGCCCAACAGCAGCACGGCTTCGTAGGTCTTGTCGGCGTCAAGCTGGAGCTGGCTAAACTTGGTGGCTGCGCCGAAACACAGGGGCAACACGCCGGTGGCCAGCGGGTCCAGCGTGCCGGTATGGCCGGCTTTGTCCGCGCGCAGCAGCCACTTCGCCTTTTGCAGCGCCTGGTTGCTCGACAGGCCTAGGGGCTTGTCGAGCAACAGCACACCATGCACGGGACGTCGCTGTATTTTCTGGCGGTGAAGGGGTGTTTGCGGCATAAACGTTTCGACAAGCTCAACGCGAACGGAAACAACCGTTCGCGGAAAGTACCGTTCACCCTGAGCCTGTCGAAGGGGAACGGTACGTTTCAGTCGTCCTGAGCGCGGGAGGAAACCGCCTTGGCAATCAAGGCGTTCATGTCGGCCGCACGCTCGGTGGTGCGGTCGAACTGAAAATGCAGCGTAGGCACCGTGTGGATCATCAGCTTTTTGAACAGGCCGTTGCGCAGGAAACCTGCCGCCTGGTTCAGCGCGGTTTCGCACTCGGTCGGGTCGCCGATCAACACGCTGAAAAACACCTTGGCATGCGCGTAATCGGCCGTGACCTCGACCGCCTGGATCGTGACCATGCCCACCCGCGGGTCCTTCAGCTCGCGCGCGATCAGCTCCGTCAGATCACGCTGGATCTGATCGGCAACGCGAAAACCGCGGTTCGGGGTGGATGATTTTTTACGCATAACTCAGTGAGCCTGCCGGTCGGCTGGCTGCCCTTGCGGGACAGCCGGCCTTGCGGTGATCAGGCCTCCAGCGTCCTGGCCACTTCGCGGATTTCAAAGAACTCCAGCATGTCGCCCACCTGGATGTCGTTGTAACCCTTGACGTTCAGACCGCACTCGAAGCCTTCCTTGACTTCCTTGGCGTCGTCCTTGAAACGCTTGAGCGAGTCGAGTTCACCGGTGAAGATGACCACGTTTTCGCGCAGCAGGCGCAGGCGCGCGGAGCGGCGGACCACACCGGCAGTGACCATGCAGCCGGCAATCGAGCCGATCTTGCTGACCTTGAACACCTGGCGGATCTCGGCCGTGCCAATGACTTCTTCCTTCTTGTCCGGTGTCAGCATGCCCGACATCGCGGCGCGCAGTTCGTCCACAGCGTCATAAATGATGTTGTAGTAACGCAGATCGACACCGTTGTTTTCGGCCTGCTTGCGGGCCTGGGCATCGGCGCGGGTGTTGAAACCTATCACCACTGCCTTGGACGCAATCGCCAAATTAACGTCGGACTCGGAAATTCCGCCAACGCCGGAGTACACCAGTTGCACCTTGACCTCGTCGGTCGAGAGTTTGAGCAGCGACTGGGCCAGTGCTTCCTGCGAACCCTGCACATCGGCCTTGATGATGATCGGCAGCATCTTGACCTCGCCGGCGCCGATGTCAGAGAACATATTCTCCAGCTTGGACGCCTGCTGTTTGGCCAGCTTGGTGTTGCGGAACTTGCCGGCACGGTAGGTAGCGATCTCGCGGGCCCGGCGCTCGTCGAGCATGACCATGAACTCGTCACCCGCCTGCGGCACTTCCGTCAGGCCCTGGATTTCCACCGGAATCGACGGGCCTGCGGTCTTGATCGGCTTGCCGTTTTCGTCGAGCATGGCGCGCACGCGGCCAAAGGTCGAACCGGCCAGCACCACGTCGCCAGCTTTCAGCGTGCCGGCCTGCACCAGTACGGTGGCGACCGGGCCGCGGCCCTTGTCGAGGCGGGCTTCAATCACCAGGCCCTTGGCCAGCGCGTCGACCGGCGCACGCAGTTCAAGCACCTCGGCCTGCAGCAGCACCTGCTCCAGCAACGCGTCGATGCCGGCGCCGGTATGGGCCGACACGCCAACAAAAGGCACGTCGCCGCCAAACTCTTCGGGGATCACCTCTTCAGTGACCAGTTCGCCCTTGACGCGCTCCATGTTGATGCCGGGCTTGTCGATCTTGTTGATCGCCACCACGATGGGCACACCAGCGGCTTTCGCATGTTTGATGGCTTCGCGGGTCTGCGGCATCACGCCGTCGTCGGCCGCCACCACCAAAATCACGATGTCGGTCGCCTGGGCGCCACGGGCGCGCATGGCGGTAAACGCCTCGTGGCCCGGCGTGTCCAGGAAGGACACCATGCCGCGTGGGGTTTCCACATGGTAGGCGCCGATGTGCTGGGTGATGCCGCCGGCTTCACCGGAGGCCACTTTGGCGGTGCGGATGTAGTCAAGCAGCGAGGTCTTGCCGTGGTCCACGTGGCCCATGACGGTCACCACTGGGGCGCGCGGCAGAAACTCAACCTGCTCGCCTTGCACATCGTCGTCGGTGAAAGCTTCCGGATCGTCCAGCGCAGCGGTCACAGCCTTGTGGCCCATTTCTTCCACGACGATCATCGCGGTGTCCTGGTCCAGCGGCTGGTTGATGGTGACCATCTGACCCAGCTTCATCAGGTGTTTGATGACCTCGGACGACTTGACGCTCATCTTGTGGGCGAGCTCGGCGACCGTGATGGTCTCGGGCACATGCACTTCAATGACCTTGAACTCGGTCGGCGCCACAAAATTCGACTCGGAACGCGAATCGCGGTCCGGTGTGCGGCGGCCGCGCGGGCCACCACGGAAGTTGCCTCGACCTGGCACCACAGGTGCGCCGCGGGTCTTGATTTCGCCTTTTTTCTTGGCAGCGTCGTCTTTCCAGGTCGAAGACAGGTTCTCCGACTTGATTTCCTTCTTGCCTGCGGCACCCGCGGCTGCAGGTGCACCTGCGGCAGCCGGTTTGGCGGCGCCTGGCACTACAGCCGGTTTGTGCAAGGTACCTTTGATGGCGGCTTTGGGATCGACGTGCGGCACCAGAACGCGTTTGGGCGCGTTCATCATCGCGCGAATACCTGCGGCTTCGGCCTCGGCTTTTTTGCGGCGGTCCTGCAGGTCCTGCGCCTTCACGGCATCGGCCTGGAATTCAGCGGTGGCTTTGGCTTTGGCTGCAACTTGGGCGGCGCTGGCCTGAGCCGCCTTGGCAGCCGCTTTTTCTGTGGCTGCCGCATCGTCGGCAGCGGGCAGCTCGGCGGCCGCTGTTTTGGCAGCGGCTTTGCCTGTGGGTTTGGTCAGCTTGCTGGCAGCTTGGGCGGTAGCCAGTGCTGCCTGTTCTGCGGCCTCGCGCTCCTGCTGCTCGCGGGCCTGGTCTTGGGCATCCTGCTCTTCACGCAGGCGGCGTTTTTCCGTCAGTTCTTCTTCCTGACGGCGCAGCAGTTCTGCGTGGCGGCTGGCTTCTTCCTCGCGGCGAACCAGCTCAGCATCCTCAACCGACGGTGCCTGCGGCGCTGCGGCTGACAAGCTTTGCTCTTCGGCAGGCTGCTCGGTGCCTTCTTCACGCTTGACGAAGGTCCGTTTCTTGCGGACCTCGACCTGAATGGTGCGGGCACGGCCAGTGGCGTCCGCCTGCTTGATCTCGCTGGTGGACTTCTTGACCAGGGTGATTTTCTTGCGCTCGGCGCTGGCGGTGCCGTGACTCGCCTGCAAATAGCTCAGCAGCTTTTGCTTGTCAGACTCTGACAGGTGGTCATCGGCTTGCGCCTTGGCAACACCGGCACTGGTCAATTGCTCGATCAGTGTGGCGGTGGGTTTATTCAATTCAGCTGCGAATTCAGCGACGGTAGTGGTACTGGACATATGTTTTTTTCCTGCTGGCCTCCATGATCATTGCGCTTTGGACGCGAGATCTGCATTGGCAGGCTCAGCGGCAGCGGCAGGCTCGACAGCTTCATCGGTAAACCAATGGGCGCGGGCGGTCATGATCAGGGCTTTGGCTTCGTCCTCGGACTGGCCGGTGATCTCGGTTAATTCATCGACCGCCAGATCGGCCAGGTCGTCACGGGTGCCGACGCCGGCCTCCGTGAGTTTGGCGATCAGTTCGGGCGTGAGGCCTTCGACATCGCGCAGGTTCTGCGAGACGCCTTCGGCGTTTTCTTCCTTGGCGATTTCCATAGTCAACAGCGCATCCTTGGCGCGCGTGCGCAGCTCATTGACGGTGTCTTCGTCAAAAGATTCGATCTCCAGCATTTCCTGCAAGGGCACATAAGCCACTTCTTCAAGGCTGGTGAAGCCTTCGGAGATCAGGATGTCGGCGATTTCCTCGTCCACATCGAGTTTTTCCATGAACAGCTTGCGGCTGGTGTCGGTCTCTGTCGCCTGCTTTTCAGCCGACTCGTCGGCCGTCATGATGTTGATCTTCCAGCCCGTCAGCTCGGCGGCAAGACGCACATTCTGGCCACCGCGGCCGATGGAGATCGCGAGGTTTTCCTCATCGACCACCACGTCCATGGCATGGCGCTCTTCGTCCACCACGATGGACGACACATTGGCTGGCGCCAACGCGCCGATCACGAACTGGGCCGGATCTTCACTCCACAGCACGATGTCCACACGTTCACCAGCGAGTTCGTTGGTCACGCCGTTGACACGGGTGCCGCGCACGCCGACGCAGGTGCCAATCGGATCGACGCGTTTGTCGTGCGACAACACAGCAATCTTGGCGCGCGAACCAGGGTCACGGGCACAGGATTTGATTTCCAGCAGGCCCTGCTCGATCTCGGGCACTTCCTGGCGGAACAGCTCGATCATGTATTCAGGCGAGGTGCGCGACAGGATGATGGGTGCGCCACGCAAGGTGGTGTCGACTTCCATGATCATGGCGCGGACGCGGTCGCCGGAGCGCAGGTTTTCTTTCGGAATCATGTCGCCGCGGCGCAGCCGGCCCTCGACGCGGCCGGATTCGACAATGATGTCGCCCTTGTCCATGCGCTTGACGGTGCCGACAAAAATCTTGTCGCCGCGCGACATGAAGTCGTTGAGCAGCATTTCGCGCTCAGCGTCGCGGATCTTCTGCAGAATGACCTGCTTGGCGGCTTGCGCGCCAATGCGGCCAATCGGCAGGCTTTCGACCGGCTTTTCGATGAAGTCGCCTTCTTCGATGTCGGCGATCTCGTCGCGCGCATCGCTGACCAGCTCTTCGGCTTCGGGATTTTGCAGGCCGGCTTCGTCTGGAACGACCAGCCAGCGGCGGAAAGTTTCGTAGTTGCCACTGTCGCGGTCAACCGCAACGCGGATGTCCACTTCGCCCGCATACACCTTCTTGGTCGCGGAGGCGAGCGCGAGCTCGACCGCGCCGAAGACGACGTCACGTTCAACATTTTTCTCACGCGAGATGGCATCCACCAACATCAACAGTTCGCGATTCATTTCACAAGCCTGCCTTTCCTTTTTATATCTCTGTTGCGGGCGGGCTTTTCGTCCGGCGCCCCTTGAAGTCAACCACAGGCGCCAACCGCGCCTGTGCAATCTCATCGAGTGTGAAACCCATTGCCTGCAGCGGCGCTGGAACCCTGTTCTTGCTCACCTTCACGCCGGGTTTGACGGCGGGCTCTTCGCTCCACACAATCTGCCAACCCGATGCCGCACGCTCCAGCGTGCCGCGAAATTTCTTGCGGCTGGCCGCTATGCCCGATCCGGCCGCAGCCGCGGCGCCGATGGCCGCCTTCAGCGTGAGGTCCACCAGCTCGCCGGTAAACCGCACAAAATCTTTTTCACTGCGCAGGGGCCGGTCTATGCCTGGCGAGCTCACCTCAAGCCGGGAATAGGCCGCGCCTTCAACTTCGAGCACAAACTGCAATTGGCGCGTGACCTTTTCGCAGTCTTCTGCATTGATGAACTGTTCGGGCGCGCCTTCGACCTGGGGCTGATCAATCGTCACACGCAGCAAGCCACCACTGGTGCGTTCAATCTCCACCAGCTCGTAACCCAGTCCCGTGACGGTTTGTTCAATCGTGTCGTGTAAGGCCATTCAGTGCGAAAGGTAGCTTGCTCAGCGTCTCAAAAAAATCAGTTTGCAAAAACAAACGCCCAAAAAAAATGGGCGGTGAAAACCCGCCCAGTTGGTCGTGAAGCGCATATTCTACCCCGATGCGCCTGCCTGTGCAAGCAGTTTGCATGCCCGAAGCTGGTGACAGCCGCTGTGGCGGCCTACGGGGCAAACGAAATGGTTAATCTGGTTTACCTGCTTTGACCGGGGAAATTCGCCAAACTGATTTCGGCATCAATCCTGTGCCGACACCAAAATACGGGTGTAGGGGTGCTCCGGCCGGTCCAGGACCTGGTCCACCGGGCCGGTTTCCAGCACCTCGCCGTCCTTCATGACCATCACCTGGTGCGCCATGGCCCGGATCACGTCGACGTCGTGGGTGATCAGCAAATAGCTCAAACCGCGTTCACGCTGCAGTTTTTGCAGCAGTTGCAGCACCTGCTTCTGGATCGTGACGTCGAGCGCGCTGGTAGGCTCGTCGAGCACCAGCAATTGCGGCTGCACGATCAGCGCGCGGGCAATCGCCAGGCGCTGGCGCTGCCCGCCTGAAAACTCATGCGGGTAGCGCTGCAGCAGACCGGGGAACTGAATTTCGCCCATGCCAACGTCGGCCAGCGCGGCGATCACCCGTTCGCGCCGGTCCGCCGGCGACAGACTCGGCTCATGCACCAGCAAGCCTTCACCGACGATTTCTTCGACGGCCATGCGCGGCGACAAGGACGAAAACGGATCCTGAAACACCACCTGCACCAGCCGACGGATGGCCTGATTGCCAGCGGCGTCAGGACCCCAGCGCCGACCCATGGCTTGCAGCTCACCGCTGTGCGGTATCAGCCCCAAGGCGGCCAGCGCCAAGGTGGATTTTCCCGAACCCGATTCGCCCACGATGCCCAAGGTGCGGCCGGGCGGCACGCTGAAGTCGGCGCCCTTGACGGCGACAAACTCCCCCTTGCGGAACCAGCCGCGCACGCCAGGAATCGGCACCGCGTAACCCACACGCAATCGGCTGGCAAGCATCACGGGCGGCTCGCCGGTTGCCGCCGACTGCCCGACCACATCACGCACCGGCCGGCTGTCGATCAACTTGCGGGTATAAGCGTGTTGCGGATTGGCGAACACGCGCGCTACCGCGCCCTCTTCCACCAGATGACCGTCTTCCATCACCGCCACCCGGTCGGCGAATTTGCGCACCAGGTTCAGGTCGTGCGTGATCATCAACACCGCCATGCCAGTCTGGCGCTGCAGGTCCGACAAAAGCTCAAGAATCTGGATGCGCAGCGTGACGTCGAGCGCTGTCGTTGGTTCGTCGGCCAGCAACAGACGTGGCCGGCAGGCCAGCGCCATCGCAATCATGGCGCGCTGGCGCTGCCCGCCTGAGAGCTGGTGCGGAAAAGACTGGGCCCGGCGCGCGGGTTCGGCAATGCCAGTGGCGGCCAGCGCCTCGACAGCAGCATCCCAGGCCTGGCGCTTGCTCAGGGCCTGCTTGAGTTCGAGCACCTCGGCGATCTGGTCGCCCACGGTGAACAGCGGATTGAGCGCGGTCATCGGCTCCTGGAAGATCATGGCGACTTCTTCGCCGCGAATACCACGCAGCGCGCGCTCTGAAATTGATAGCAGATCACGACCGACTGACATGGGTTCAAGGCCAAAAAGGCTTGCAACACCGCTGATCTCGGCGTTTTGCGCCAAACGCAGCAGACTGAGCGCTGTGACGGTTTTGCCGGAGCCCGATTCACCGACCAGCGCCAGCTTTTCGCCCGGCGCGATGCGGAAATTGACGCCGTGCACGACTTCCTTGCCGGCAAAAGACACCCGCAGGTCTTTGACCTCAAGCAGATGGGCGGGCATGCCGGTACCAGGCGTGGGGGCCGTCATTTGTCGGCTTTCCTGGGGTCAAGCGCATCACGCAAGGCATCCCCCATGAAGGTCAGCAGCAGCAGGGTCAGCACAAGCACCGCAAAGGTAGAAAGCGAAATCCACCAGGCGTCGATGTTGGCCTTGCCTTGGGACAACAACTCCCCCAGCGAGGGCGTGCCCGGTGGCACACCCAGCCCGAGGAAGTCCAGCGAGGTCAGCGCCAGAATGGCGGCACTCATGCGAAACGGCAGAAAGGTCACCACTGGCGTCATGCTGTTGGGCAGGATATGCCGCCACATGATGCGGCTGTTGCCGACGCCGAGCGCACGCGCGGCGCGCACATAGTCCATCTGCCGATTCCGCAGAAACTCGGCCCGCACGTAGTCGGACAGGCCCATCCAGCCGAACAGGCTCAGCAAAATCAGCAACAGCGCCACGCTGGGCGAAAAAATTGCGCTGAAGATGATCAGCAAATAAAGCTCGGGCATGGAACCCCAGATCTCGATGAAACGCTGGAAGGCCAGGTCGGTCTTGCCGCCGAAAAAACCCTGGATGGCCCCGGTCACGATGCCCAGCACCACGCCAAGCACCGTCAGTGCCAGCGCAAACAGCACGCTGACCCGAAACCCGTAAATCAGTTGCGCCAGCAAATCGCGCCCACGGTCGTCGGTGCCGAAAAAATTGTCGCGCGAGGGCGCCGACGGGTTGGGCAGCTTGGCGAAGTAGTTGAGGGTTTTGGGGCCGTAGGGGTTGGGGGCATAGACCGCCCAGTTGCCGTTCTGGGTGATGCGCTCGCGGATGAAGGGGTCGAGGTAGTCCGCCGGGGTTTCGAAATCACCGCCAAAGGTTTTTTCGGCATAGTCGCGCAGCACCGGGAAGTAGGTCTGGCCCTCGTAACGCACCACCAGCGGCTTGTCGGTCGAGAGCACCTCGGCGAACAGGCTCAGCACCACCAGCACCGTGAAGATGACGAAGCTCCAGAAACCCAAGGGGTTGCGCCGGAAGCGGCCCCAGGCGCGCCGTGAAGGGGAGGCAGATACGGGGCCTTCTTTTTCAGGACCGCCGTGGATCGGGCTTTGCCCGTCCACAGGAGGCGCCCCCTTGAGGGGGGAGCGGCCATTGGCCGCCTCGGGGGGGAGTGGTGAACTAGTCAAATTTCACCCTTGGATCAACCCAGACATAACAGAGATCGCTGACGAGCTTGGTCGCCAGCCCGATCAGCGTGAACAGGTACAGCGTGCCCAGCACCACCGGGTAGTCGCGCCGGATCACGCTTTCGTAGCTGAGCAGGCCCAGGCCGTCGAGCGAAAACAGCGTTTCGATCAGCAGCGAGCCGGTGAAAAACGCGCCGATGAAGGCCGCCGGGAAACCGGTGATGATGGGAATGAGCGCATTGCGGAACACATGTTTCCACAACACCTGGCGGTCGGCCAGGCCCTTGGCCCGTGCCGTCAGCACATACTGCTTGCGGATTTCCTCGAGGAAGGAGTTTTTGGTCAGCATGGCCGTCACGGCAAAACTGCCCAGCACCATGGCCGTCACAGGCAGCGTGATGTGCCACAGGTAGTCGGCCACCTTGGCGCCCCAGCTCAGCGCTTCCCAGTTCGACGAGGTCAGGCCGCGCAGCGGAAACCATTGCAGTTGCCCGCCAAAAATCACCAGCAAGGCCACGCCCAGCACAAAGCCAGGAATCGCATAACCGACCAGCACAAACAGCGTGGTGATGAAGTCAAAACGCGAGCCCGCCCGCACCGCCTTGGCCACACCCAGCGGCACCGCAATCAGGTAGCTGATGAAAAAGGTCCACAGGCCCAGGCTGATGGACACCGGCAGCTTTTCCTTGACCAGCTCCCACACCGCTTTGCGCTGGTAAAAACTTTGCCCCAGATCGAGCTTGGCAAAGGACTTGAGCATCAGCCAGAAGCGTTCATGCGCCGGTTTGTCGAAGCCGTAGAGCACCTTGATCTCCTCGATGCGCTGTGGGTCCAGCCCCTGCCGGCCCCGGTAACCGGCGCCGCTGACGGCGGCGCCCTCCCCGCCCGAGTCGCGACCTTGCAACTGCGACACCATCTGCTCCACCGGCCCGCCCGGCACAAACTGAATCACCACAAAGGTCAGCAGCAGCACGCCAAACAGCGTCGGCAGCATCAGCAGCAGGCGTTTGAAGATGTAGGTGGCCATGTGTTTATGTCTTTTTTACTTGTTCGCTGGAGATGCCCACCAGGTGCTCATGGCCCAGATGTCAGGCTGGTAATACGGCGGGATGGTGTCTGGCAGCACAAACGGACTGGGTCGGTAGCCGATCAGGAAGGCGTTGCCGTAGTACTGCGGGATTGAGTAATGGCCGTGCGACAAGACCCGGTCCAGCGCACGCATGGCGGTGGCGAGTTCGGGCCGCGTTTTGGCGCTGACCACCTTGCCGACCAGCGCATCGACGGCCGGATCGGCAATGCCCCAGATGTTGGCCGAGCCCGAGGTTTCAGCCGCCTTCGAGCCGAACAGCCCGAACAGCTCGCCGCCGGGGGCGGTGCTTCCCGGCAGGCGCCGGGTGGTCATCTCGAAATCAAAGGTGTCCATGCGCTGCTGCGACAGTGAAAAATCGACGGTGCGAAAACGCATCTCTATGCCCAGCTTCTGCAGCGCGCCCTGAAACGGCGTGGCGACGCGGATCAGCGAAGGCTGGTCGTTGAGAAACTCGATGGTGAAGGCCTCGCCCTTGGCATTGCGCAGGGCGCCGTCGCGGTAGGTCCAGCCGGCTTCGGCCAGCAGCCCCCGCGCCTTGCGCAGGTTCTCGCGCAGGCTCGATGGCGGCGAGGTGCTGGGCGAGATCAGCGCCGGACCGAAGACCTCTGGCTGCAGCTTCGCGCGCAAGGGCTCCAGCAGCGCTAGTTCGTCGGGCTTGGGCAGGCCTTCGGCGTGGAACTCGCTGTTCGGAAAGTAACCCTGCACCCGCGTGTACAAGCCGTAAAACAATTGGCGGTTCAGCCATTCAAAATCCATGGCCAGGCCAATCGCCTGGCGCACCCGCACATCCTTGAACTTGTCCTTGCGCGTGTTGAACACATAGCCCTGAAAGTCGCCGGGGTTGCGGTTCTCGAAAGCACGCTTTTTAAGCTCGCCGCGTTCGAACTGTTTGCCGGTGTACTGGCGCGCCCAGTTGCGCGAGCTGAACTCGCGCATGAAGTCGTATTCGCCGGCCTTGAGCCCCTCGAAACGCGAGGTCTCATCGAGGTAAATCTTGAAGGTGACCCGGTCAAAGTTGAACTGCCCCCTGCGCACCGGCAACTCCGCGCCCCAGTAGGCCGGGTCGCGCACATAGGTGACGTCGCGGCCGAGCCGCTCGCTGGCCGGCTTGTAAGGACCGGAAGCAATCGGCACCTCGCCGATGACCTGGTCGAAGGCCTTGCCGGCGCCCCAAGCGCGGCTGAACACCGCCATGCCGCCCACCACCAGCGGCAACTCGGGATTCGGGCTGGCAAAGTCAAAACGCACCGTGCGTTCGGCGAGGGCGCGCACGCCCTTGACCTCGGCGTAAATCGTGCGGAACTGCGGCGCGGCCAGTTTGCTGATCAGCGCGTTGAAGGAATGCACCACGTCGTCGGCCAGCACAGGCGAGCCGTTGTTGAAGCGCGCTTTGGGATGCAGACGGAAGGTGGCCGATAGCCTGTCGGACGCGACCTCGACATCCTCTGCCAGCAGGCCGTACGCGGTGGTCGGCTCTTCAGAATTGCCGGTCAACAGGCTTTCGAACATCAGGCTGCCCAAGCCGTAAGGCGCCGTTCCCTTGAGGGTGAAGGGATTGAACTTGTCGAAGTTGGTCGGACGCGTTGGCGGCACCATGCGGATCTCGCCGCCCTTGGGTGCGGCCGGGTTCACATAGGCAAAGTGGGTGAAACCGGGTGGGTATTTGATGTCGCCGAACTGCGCATAGGCATGGGCCCCCCAGGACGGCGTGACGCCGAGGGCAAGCCCCAGCAGACACCACGACCAAGCAAAAATCCTCATGCGACAATTCTGCCTTACTTACGCTGGCAATCACGCGCATCCCCGGTGGCATGGCGGGGTTTGCCAGTTCACTCGCACAGACTGGAGCAGAAGATGGGTTTTTTAAACGGCAAAAAACTGTTGATCACGGGCGTGTTGTCCAACCGCTCGATCGCCTACGGCATCGCCAAGGCCTGCCACGCACAGGGCGCCGAGCTGGCCTTCAGCTACGTCGGCGAGCGGTTCAAGGACCGCATCACCGAGTTCGCGGCCGACTTTGATTCCAAACTCATTTTTGACTGCGACGTGGGCAGCGATGAGCAGATAGCCAAGATGTTTGCCGACCTGTCGCAGACCTGGCCGACCTTTGACGGCTTTGTGCACAGCATCGGTTTTGCGCCGCGCGAAGCGATTTCTGGCGACTTTCTCGACGGCCTGAGCCGCGAGAGTTTTCGCATCGCGCACGATATCAGCGCCTACAGCTTCCCGGCCATGGCCAAGGCCGCCTTGCCCCTGCTCAACCCCAAATCTGCACTGCTGACCCTGAGCTACCTGGGCGCGCTGCGGGTGCTGCCTAACTACAACACCATGGGCCTGGCAAAAGCTTCGCTGGAAGCCAGCGTGCGATACCTGGCCGAGTCGCTGGGCAGCAAGGGCACCGGCATGCGTGTCAACGGCATCAGCGCCGGCCCGATCAAGACGCTGGCCGCCAGCGGCATCAAGGATTTCGGCAAGATACTCAAGGCCACAGCGGCTGGCCCGATCCGTCGCAACGTGACGATTGAAGATGTCGGCAACGTCGCTGCTTTTTTGCTGTGCGACCTGGCCGCCGGCGTCAGCGCCGAAATCACCTATGTGGATGGTGGTTTCAGCCAGGTCCTGGGCAGCATCGGCGATAGCGCTGACGCAGGCTGATTTGCTGCTTTTTCGATAGCTGAAACTCCTTGACAGCCGTGGGCGGCAAGCCCAAAAATCTTGAAAATTCAAAAAAAAGCCGCAAAAACCTGTCATAGCGCTTAATTATTGATCAAATCGACCTGTAGCCCATGTGCAGCGGACCTGAGCAGCTATTGAAACGATAGCATTGCAGCGGCCATGGGCTGATCAATCGCGTCGCCAGTATTCGTAACACCAGGCTGTGTCGAAACCGGCGCGCCGGTACAAGGCCTGCGCGGCGTTGTTGTCCGCTTCCACCTGCAGAAAGCAACGCGCCAAACCGCGCGCGATGGCCGCATCGGCCAGCGCGGCGAGGATGCGCCCCGCCATGCCGCGGCCGCGCCACGCCGGCGCCGTGCGCATGCCGTGCACGCTGGCCCAGCCATGTGAAAACGCCGCCGCGCCGGCCGCAACGGTGTGTCCGTCCTCGCACACGCTGGCATACAGCGACCCCGGCGAGCGGCTGAGCGCGGCGACACGGTTCGCGCCATCAACGGGGGCCGGACCGTCACCGAGAAACAGCGCGGCCCACGCCGGGTTCGGTGCGCTGGCGACTTCGGCCGGTGGCTGCGCCGACACGTCGCGCATGGCCTGCACGGTGGCGATCTGCACCAGCGTCGACCGCTCTGACCGGTAGCCGCGCCGCGTGAGTTCTTGCCGGAGATCGTCAAAACAGGCGGCGTCCGCCAGTCGGAACAACGAGGGCAGGCCGCGCGCCTGGTAACGCGCTTCGATACGCCCGATCACGGTGGGATCACCCGCTGCGTGCTGTAACGGCGCCGCGCTTTTGGCCCGGTTCACCGTGCCGCTGTCAAAAGCCAGCAGCCAGCCGTCGAGCTCCTCCACCGCCTGCGGAGACACCGCAGCCAGCGTCGCACGCTCGATGCCTTCCACGTCGCCGCCTGGCATCAGTGCGCCCGGCCGTCAAAATGGTCGACCTCCAGCGCGGACAATTCAATGTCCTCGAGGCAGCACGCATTGATCGCCGCCATCGCCTTGCCAGACGGATCCGCCCCTTCACCATAGGGATGGATGCCGCAGTGGGAACAGAAGCGGTGTTTGATGACGTGTTTGTTGAATTCGTAGGAGCTGGCGTTGCCCTCCGGCGTCAGCAAGCGCAGCCGGTCGCGTGGCACAAACCACAGCAGCGAGCCCCTGCGCTGGCACATGGAGCAGTTGCAGGCCAGCAGCACCGAAGGCTCGCCCTCAACCTCGAATACGATACGGCCGCAATGGCAACTGCCTCTGGATGTCATCGGTTCTTCCTTTCATGGCCTGCGGGCCGGGACTTCTGCGAAGCGGCGTGAAGGCACCAGGGTGTTGCATCCTCACGGCGGGAGCCATACACTGTACATATCCACAGCCACAAGTCAAGCCACGTCCATGTGCGTTTCTTCCCTACCCCGATGCCTTTCTTCCGTTTTGCGCAGTGCCATCCTCAGCCTTCTGCTGGGCCTGACCAGCCTGTGGCCGCTCGGCGCAATAGCCGCAGCCGCAGCCGGCACCAGCCCACCGCTGATGCTGGCCAATGTCTACCGCCCCGGCATGCCCCTGCACAATTACTGGGTCAGCGAAAAGCTCGATGGTGTGCGCGGCTACTGGGACGGCAAACAACTGTTGACACGCGGCGGCGAGCGGGTCGCCGCGCCGGCCTGGTTCACTGCCGGCTGGCCGGCCATACCGCTGGACGGCGAACTTTGGGCCGGGCGCGGCCAGTTTTCTCGCGCGGTCTCCACCGTGCGCCAGCAAACGCCTGACGATGCCGCCTGGCGCGGCATGCGCTTCATGGTGTTTGACCTGCCAGCCCACGGCGGCCCGTTTTCAGAACGCATCCCGGCGCTGAACGGCGTGGTCAGCCGCATCGACCAGCCCTGGGTGCAGGCGGTGGCGCAGCATAAAGTGGCCAACGCGGCCGCATTACAGGCACTGCTGGCCACAACCGTGAAGCTGGGCGGTGAAGGCCTGATGCTGCACCGCGGCGCGTCGCTGTACCAGGCGCTGCGCAACGACGATCTGCTCAAGATGAAAACCCACGACGACGCCGAAGCCCGTGTTCTTGCGCATATCAAAGGCCAGGGCAAATACGCCGACATGCTCGGCGCGCTGCTGGTGGAAGCACCGGGCGTGAACGGCAAGCCGGCGCGCCGCTTCAAGCTGGGCAGCGGCTTCAGCGATGCCGAGCGGCACAACCCGCCGCCAGTCGGTAGTTGGGTCACTTACCGCTACCGCGGTCTCAATGACAGCGGCATCCCGCGTTTTGCCAGCTTCATTCGGGTGCGCGACGACATGCCGGGGGCGCCGCGTTGACGCCTGGCGCGGAACCACTTACTGTTTGACGCAGTCGGCGTAATAGTGTTTTTTGCCGCTCTCGTCTTCCATTTCAACCAGCCCGTGGATGTCGGTCTCGAAGCCGGGGCACTGGGCGTTGAACTCGCGCGAGAACTTCAGGTAATCGACGATCTTCTTGTTGAAGACCTCACCGGGAATAAGCAGCGGAATGCCCGGCGGATACGGCGTGACCAGACCCACCGTGATGCGGCCTTCAAGCTTGTCGATCTCGACGCGTTCGGTCTTGTGCAGTGCGATGTGCGCATAGGCGTCGCTGGGCTTCATGGCCGGCGTCAGGTCGCTCAGGTACATGTCGGTGGTCAGGCGCGCAATGTCGTACTTGGCGTAGAGGTTGTGGATGTGGTGGCACAGGTCGGCCAGGCCCATCTTCTCGTAACGCGGAAACTTCTGGCAGAACTCGGGCAGGATGCGCCACATCGGCTGGTTCTTGGCGTAGTCGTCCTTGAACTGCTGCAGTGCGGTCAACATGCTGTTCCAACGGCCCTTGGTGATGCCGATGGTAAACATGATGAAAAAGCTGTAGAGCCCAGTCTTCTCCACCACCACGCCGTGCTCGGCCAGAAATTTCGTCACGATGCTGGCCGGAATCCCGGTCTTGGCAAACTTGCCGTTCAGGTCCATGCCCGGCGTGACCACGGTGGATTTGATCGGGTCCAGCATGTTGAAGCCGGTGGCCATCTTGCCGAAACCGTGCCAGTTGACGCCGGCCTTGGCGTTTTTGGACTCGCCCTTGATGATCCAGTCTTCCGAGCGACCTATGCCCTCGTCCACCAGCTTGTCCGGGCCCCAGACCTTGAACCACCAGTCGTCGCCGTACTCGTCGTCCACCTTGCGCATGGCACGGCGGAAGTCCAGCGCCTCGGCAATACTTTCCTCCACCAGCGCGGTGCCGCCGGGCGGCTCCATCATCGCGGCGGCCACATCGCAGCTGGCAATGATGCTGTACTGCGGGGAGGTCGAGGTGTGCATCAGGTAAGCCTCGTTGAAGAGGTGCCTGTCGAGCTTGACGGTCTGCGAGTCTTGCACCAGCACCTGACTGGCTTGGCTGATGCCGGCCAACAGCTTGTGGATGGACTGCGTTGAATACACCATGGCCTGCTTGGGACGTACACGCTTTTTACCCATGGCGTGGTAGCTGCCGTAAAACGGGTGGAAGGCCGCGTGCGGCAGCCAGGCCTCGTCGAAATGCAGGTTCTCGACGTAGCCGTCAAGCATGCCCTTGATGGTTTCGGTGTTGTAGAGCACGCCGTCGTAGGTAGACTGCGTGATGGTCAGCACACGCGGCTTGACCTTCTTCGCATCCACGCCCTTGAGCAGCGGGTTGGCCTTGATCTTGGCCTGGATCGAGGCCTGCTCGAACTCTTCCTTGGGGATCGGGCCGATGATGCCGAAATGGTTGCGTGTGGGCTTCAGGAACACGGGAATAGCCCCGGTCATGATGATGGCGTGCAGGATGGACTTGTGGCAGTTGCGGTCCACCACCACCACATCGCCCGGCGCCACGGTGTGGTGCCAGACCATCTTGTTCGAAGTCGACGTGCCGTTGGTGACAAAAAAGCAGTGGTCGGCATTAAAGATACGCGCCGCATTGCGCTCGGAAGCGCCGACCGGGCCGTCATGGTCCAGCAGCTGGCCCAGTTCCTCGACCGCATTACACACGTCGGCGCGCAACATGTTCTCGCCAAAAAACTGGTGAAACATCTGCCCGACCGGGCTCTTCAAGAAGGCCACGCCGCCCGAATGCCCCGGGCAGTGCCACGAGTAGGAGCCGTCTTCGGCATAGTCCAGCAAGGCCTTGAAAAACGGCGGCTGCACGCCTTCCAGGTAACTCTTGGCCTCGCGGATGATGTGGCGCGCTACAAACTCCGGCGTGTCCTCAAACATGTGGATGAAGCCATGCAGTTCGCGCAGGATGTCGTTCGGGATGTGGCGTGAAGTTTTGGTCTCACCGTAGACGTAAATCGGCACGTCCAGGTTTTTGCGCCGCACCTCTTCGATGAAATGGCGCAGGTTCAGAACGGCCGGGTCGAGATCCGGGCCGGGCGTGAACTCCTCGTCGTCAATCGACAAGATGAAAGCGCTGGCGCGGCTTTGCTGCTGCGCAAATTGCGACAGGTCGCCATAACTGGTGACGCCCAGCACTTCAAAGCCTTCCGTTTCAATCGCCTGGGCCAGCGCGCGTATGCCCAGGCCGGAGGTATTTTCGGAGCGGAAGTCTTCGTCAATGATGACGATGGGAAAACGGAATTTCATCAAGAGGCCTTTGCCGGAAGCTGCCAAAAAAAGCGAATCAGGGGCGAAGTGTAAGGATATTTCATGTCCGCCAAGCCGACCTTGACCTTTCCTGGCCGGGGTTAAGCTTGCATGTAGGCATTTGTGGCCCAGAATGTAGTTTTTAGGAAACGCAAGGAAACCGATATGGCAACCATGGCAGATTCGACAATTTGGTGGTTGCTGGCTGGCGTCGTGGTGGTCATGGAGCTGGTCACCGGTACCTTTTATCTTTTGATGCTGGCTGGGGGCATGGTGGCGGGTGCCCTGGCGGCCCATCTGGGCTTGTCCGTCATGCTGCAAATGGCGGTGGCGGCCTTGGTCGGCGGCAGTGCGGTGGTAGCCTGGCGTTGGAAGCGCGGCAAACGCCCGAAACCGGCCCATGCCAATGCGAATCGAGACGTGCAAATGGACATAGGCGAGACCGTGCATGTCCAGCAGTGGAATGCCGACCTCACCGCCATTGTCAACTACCGCGGTGCCCAATGGACCGTCGAGCTCGCCGACAACGAGGTCGCGCCTGAGCCGGGCCTCTTCAAGATCAAGGAGTTGAAGGGTAGCCGACTGGTTGTCAAAAGACCATGAGCCATTGCAGACTGTCTGACAACGTCAGCGCAATTTAATGCAACTGGCAAATGGTTCTTTTTTTGTTGTTTTGTTTTTTGATTTACTGGAGAAATAAATGGAAATTGCACTCGTCATCGTGGTGATTGCCGTCATTTTTATTGCGCGCAGCATCAAGGTCGTGCCGCAACAAAACGCCTGGGTCATTGAGCGTCTGGGCAAATACCACGGCAGCCTGACACCGGGCCTGAATTTCCTGATCCCCTTCATTGACCGGGTGGCCTACAAACATTCACTGAAAGAAATCCCGCTGGACGTGCCCAGCCAGATCTGCATCACGCGCGACAACACCCAGTTGCAGGTGGACGGCATTTTGTATTTCCAGGTGACCGACCCGATGCGCGCCAGCTACGGCTCGTCCAACTACATCGTGGCCGTCACCCAGCTGGCGCAAACCTCGCTTCGCAGTGTGATCGGCAAGCTCGAGCTCGACAAAACCTTTGAAGAGCGCGGCATCATCAATGCGCAGGTGGTCCAGGCAATTGACGAGGCGGCCCTGAACTGGGGCGTGAAGGTGTTGCGCTACGAGATCAAGGACTTGACGCCCCCGAAAGAAATTCTGCTCGCCATGCAATCGCAAATTACGGCGGAGCGCGAAAAACGCGCACTGATTGCCGCCTCTGAAGGCCGTCGCCAGGAACAAATCAATATTGCCACTGGCGAACGTGAAGCCTTCATCGCCCGCTCCGAAGGTGAAAAACTGGCTGCGATCAACAACGCGCAAGGCGAGGCGACGGCCATTACCACCGTGGCGGACGCAACGGCTCTGGCGATTGAGCGCGTCGCAGCGGCCATCAGGCAGCCAGGCGGTGAATTGGCAGTGCAGCTCAAGGTGGCTGAAAAGGCGGTGGAAGCTTATTCACGCGTCGCTGCGGACGCCACCACCACCCTGATCGTGCCCAGCAACATGACCGAGGTTTCGGCCCTGATCACTTCGGCCATGAAAATGGTGCAATCGACTGCAAAAGCGTGAACCCGCAACAGCTAACGCCAACGTGACCGCCATAAATGTGCTGGGCACCGAGCTGCTCCCCTGCTCCTACGACCCGCTGACCGGCTATTTCCGCGACGGTTGCTGTAACACCGACAAGTCCGACCTCGGTTCGCACTTGGTGTGTGTGCGGGTGACCCGCGAATTTCTCGGGTTTTCAGCGGAGCGCGGCAACGACCTCTCAACGCCTCGGCCGGCGTACCGCTTTGCTGGCCTGCAGCCAGGTGACCGCTGGTGTCTGTGCGCCAAGCGCTGGCGCGAGGCGCTGGAAGCTGGCCTTGCACCACCTGTGGTGCTGGAGTCCACCCACATAAAGGCGCTCGAATTTGTCACTCTGGCCCAACTTCAAAAACATCGCGTTCAAAGCGCGCTGCACTAAAAACCGGCGCCGGCCCGCCGGGCGCAGTCTTCTCACTGCTACAATCTGAGGCTTCGCGGAAGGGTGGATGAGCGGTTTAAGTCACACGCCTGGAAAGCGTGCGTGGGGTTATACCCACCGCGGGTTCGAATCCCGCCTCTTCCGCCAAAAGTCTCTGTTGCCGTGAGTCTCCAACACGGTGGTAAAGCTCCTGAAAACCCAGCCCGTCTGGGTTTTTTTGTGCATGCCTTCGATGCGGGTCTTACAAGTGTTACGTCGCGTCCGTGCGCTGGCGCACCTTCTGCCGCGTCTGCAATCGTTACATTGAATGCACACCTGCAATTGCACAATGAATTTAAAACTTGATCATGAAGAAGCCCGTCAACACGCGCTCGAACGCCTGAAACTAGTGAACACGGCTGAAGAGCAGGCTTATGACGACATCACCCGCCTTGCCGCTGATGTGTGCGGAACTCCGATTGCTCTAATTTCCCTGACTGACAACCATCGCCAGTGGTTCAAGTCGCGGATGGGCTTGCAGGTCAGAGAAATGCCTCGTGAAAACAGCTTTTGCTCGCACGCGCTCAACACACCTCACAGCATGTTGATCATTCCGGACGCTTCGACCGATGAGCGCTTCGTCAACCACCCTTTGGTGACAGGTGAACCGAAAATCCGGTTTTATGCCGGTGCGCCACTTTTGACACGGGACGGCCACATGCTGGGCGCGCTGTGCGTGGTGGACACCATACCGCGAGAGCTCGACGCCAGTCAGATGGAGGAGCTGCAGTTCCTGGCGCAGCAGGTGATGGTCATGCTTGAGAGCCGCGTGCCGCCAGCCAACTTGTCAGATTAACGCTCAGTCCATGAAAAAAGCCACCTTGCGGTGGCTTTTTTCATGCCGGAAAGAGCTTACTCCAGAGCGGTTTTCTTGCCATCCTTGTAGTTGTACAAGGTGATGGCAGGGTTCTTCAGTTCGCCGTTGGGCTGGAACTCAATGGTGGTGGTCACGCCCTTGAAGCTGGTCTTCATCAGCTCGGGGATGTACACAGCCGGATCGATCGAATTGGCGCGCTTCATGGCGTCAGCCAGCACGAAGGTCGCGTCATAGGTGTACGGGCTGTAGACCTGGAACTGGTTCGGGTACTTCTCGTCGTAACGCTTCTTCCACTCGAGACCGCCTGGCATTTTGGCCAGGGATGCGCCGCCTTCAGCGCAGACCACGTTCTCCAGGGTCTTGGCACCAGCAGCCAGCTTGGCAATCTCGGAGGTGCAGATGCCGTCACCACCGAAGTACTTGACCTTGCTCATGCCCAATTGCTCCATCTGGCGCAGCATCGGGCCGGCTTGCGGGTCCATGCCGCCGTAAAACACGGCGTCAGGGCCCTTGGCCTTGATGGCGGTCAGGATGGCCATGAAGTCGGTGGCCTTGTCGGTGGTGAACTGCTCGTCCACCACGGTCATGCCTTTTTCCTTGGCGGTTTTCTTGAAGATGTCGGCAACGCCTTGGCCATAGGCAGACCGGTCGTCGATCACAGCCACTTTTTTCAGCTTGAGCGTGTCGGCGGCATAAAACGCCAGACCAGCACCCAGAGCCAGGTCAGTGGCAATGATGCGGTACGTGGTCTTGTAGCCGGGCTTGGTCAGGTCCGGGTTGGTGGCCGCACCTGTCACGTGGGGGATACCGCAGTCGTTGTAGACCTTGGAGGCGGGAATGGTGGTGCCCGAGTTGAGGTGTCCAACCACGCCGGCAACCTTGGAGTCGCACAGTTTTTGTGCGGCAGCGGTTCCCTGTTTTGGATCAGCGGCATCATCTTCGGCAACAATTTCAAAAACGGCTTTTTTGCCGCCAATCATGACGCCCTGCTTGTTCAGGTCTTCAATGGCCATGCGCACGCCATTTTCATTGTCCTTGCCATAGTGGGCTTGTGCGCCTGAAACGGGGGCAACGTGGCCGATCTTGACGACGAGCGTGTCACCGGCGGGGGCCGCAGCGACGGGCGCAGCAGGTGCGGTGGCAGCGGGTGCGGCTTCCTCTTTTTTACCGCAAGCAACTACCAGCGTGGCGGCCAAAGCGACCGCAGTCCATTTCATTTGCATAAATACACTCCAATTAGGAAATTATCGTTAAAGGTTGAGAACAATTTTTTGCTCAACGGACCCGAACATATCGCAATTTTCACGCCTGCACCATAGCAAGGTCCCCTAGGCAAGCAGGAAGAGTGAGCGCGCTGTACAAATAGTTACACCGAAAGACGCTGGAACGCACCGACGAATTTTCAGGACCGTTCGGACCACTGGCTGGCCAATTCCTGCTCAAAAGCCTGGTTGACCGACTGGCGCACAACGATCTCGATCTCGTCACGCAGACTCGGGGCCAACGCCTGGGTATGTTCCAGCACCAGCCGCCCCACGGTCTCGCGCAGCAGGCGGTCCAGCGTCAGGTCAACGCGTTGCATCACACGATGGACCATCTGCTCCTGCAGATTTTTCATGTCAGGCGCACGGGTGGCCGGGGTATCCGCAGCGGGGTCTTCAAGTCGCGTCGGCTGAACAATTTCTGTCAGCGTGGGCACAAATCGCTGTGGCGGAGGAGAGCGGTTCATGGCCTGGCCTCCTGGGCGAGATCATGGCGTTTCATCGCGTAGCCGCGGTCGGTGTAATGCTTCCAGCGCGTGCGCGCCGACGCCCTGTCGTCATCGGCCAGCGTAACCAGTTCGATAAAGCGCTCAAAGCGTTCAAACCCGGCGGGCACCTCCCGCCCGAGGTTCACCAGCACCTCGTGATGCGGGCAGGCATCCAGTGCACCGGCCAGCAGCACAGGCGTGGCGGCCACGGTCGCTGCCGGTGCGCCTAGCTGGCAATGCGGCACGAATTCCAGCGCGGAAAAGGTCCATAGCAACTGGTCCAGCCGGCGCAATGTGTCCGCTTCGCCCGTCACCACCACGCGCGCGCCACTGCCCCAGGCCTTGCGCAGCAGGCGGCAGCTGTACTGCAGCTTGTCCGGCACGTTGAAATGGAAAGCGACTTCGGTCATGCGCGTGAACGGACCCGTTTTTTGGGCACCGGCCTGGCCGGCTGGACCTGGCCGAGCAGGAAATCCACCAGCAGCGACACCGGCCGGCCGGTCGAGCCCTTAGCGGCACCACTTTTCCAGGCCGTGCCGGCAATGTCCAGATGCGCCCACGGAAATTTACCGGCAAAACGCTGGAGAAACTTGGCCGCCGTGATGGCGCCGCCGGCGCGGCCAGCCACGTTGGCCACGTCGGCAAAATGGGTCTTCAGGCCTTCGGCATATTCGTCGTCCAGCGGCATGCGCCAGCACAGGTCCATCGAGCTGTCACCGGCTGCGGACAGGGACTGGGCCAGTGCGTCGTCACTTGAAAACAGGCCACTGCGCACGCCGCCCAGCGCGATCACGCAGGCGCCGGTCAGGGTGGCAATGTCCACCACGGCGCGCGGCTTGAAGCGCTCGGCGTAGGTCAGGGCGTCGCACAGTACCAGCCGGCCTTCGGCGTCGGTGTTGAGGATCTCGATGGTCTGCCCGCTCATGCTCGTGACCACGTCGCCGGGCTTGATGGCGCGGCCGTCCGGCATGTTCTCGCAGGCTGGGATCAGGCCAACGACGTTCAGCGCCGGCTGCAACTCGGCCAGGGCCCGGAAGGTTCCGAGCACGCTTGCAGCCCCACCCATGTCGTACTTCATCTCGTCCATTTCGGCGGCCGGCTTGATCGAAATGCCACCGGTATCAAAAGTGATGCCCTTGCCAATCAGCACCACCGGCGCCTCGGTTTTTGTGCCACCGTCGTAACGCAGCACGATAAAACGCAGCGGTTCTTCTGAACCCTGGGCAACGGCCATGAAGGAGCCCATCCCCAGTTTGGCCACGTCCTTGGGCCCCAGCACCTCGACCTTGATGCCCGGCAGCTTGCCCAGCTCTTTGGCGGCTTGCCCAAGCAAGGTCGGGGTGGCATGGTTGGCGGGACGGTTCGCCCACTCACGGGTCAATGCCAGACCTTTGGACAGGCCCACGCCCTTGTCAAAACCGGCGCGGCTTGAAGCCAGGGCGGACACCACCAGCACCACCCGTTGCAGCTTTTGTTCCACCGGCTTCGATTTGGTGGTGCTGTAAACATAACAGGCATCGGCGCAGGCCAGCACCGCTGCTCGAACGGATTCATGGTCAGCCTTGGGCAAGCCCACCAGGCTCAGCAGCACACGCCGGACATGGGTGGTTTTCAGGGCTGTCATTGCCGCATGGACGGCTGTCCGTATGCTTTTGGTGCTGCCATCGCCGGCACCTGCCAGCAGCACCCGCGTGGCACTGATGCCCTGCGGGCGGTAGGCGCTGAGCAGCTTTCCGGCCTTACTCTCGAAGTCCCCGGACTTGATCGCCAATGCCACCAAACTGGACACGGCATCGCTGCCGGACGCTGCCTCCCCACCGACCAGCACGATCAGCGCGTCACATTTTTCAGCGCAAATGCGCGCAGGGGTCAGGGTTTTAAGTTCAAAGTCCATAATTGGGGATAAAGTGCGGCAAGCGCCGTTAGCAAGCGTTGGTTGTCAGCAAAAAAGGCACAGTTTCAGGCAATGTTATTCCAATCTTCGATCCGCAAAGAGTTGGCGCGCAGTTTCGGGGCGACCCTTGTGGTTTTGATGACCATTGTGATCACCATCATCCTGATCCGGACGCTGGGCCAGGCCTCGCGCGGCAGCGTCAATCCGCAGGACGTGATGATGGTCATGGGTTACACAGCGCTCGGGCGCCTGCCCATCATCCTGACGCTGTCCTTGTTTGTCGCCATGGTCAGCACCCTGTCGCGGATGTACCGCGACAGTGAAATGGTGGTCTGGTTCGTCAGCGGCCGCGGCCTGGGCTTTTTCCTGGTGCCGCTGTTTCGGTTTGCCTGGCCGGTGCTGCTGGTGATCACCGTGATGTCGGTGTTTGTCTGGCCCTGGTCCAACCAGCAGGCCCAGGAGATGAAAGACCGCTACGAGCAACGCGGCGACCTGGAGCGGGTCTCGCCCGGCCAGTTCCAGGAGTCCTCCAGCGGCAACCGGGTTTTCTTCATCGACCGCGACACCTCAGAGGGCAAGACCAGCAACAACGTGTTTATTGCATCAACAGAAAAAGGCAAAAACTCGGTCACCACGGCGCGCGCCGGTCGCATTGAAACCATAGGCGACTCCCAGTTTTTGTTGCTCGACAATGGCCAGCGGCTGGAGAGCACGATAGGCAAGTCCGCCCTAAAAATCACCGAATTCGAGGAATACGGCAGCAAGGCCGGTGACAGCGCGCTGATCAATGGCGCCAACGTGCCCGAAAAATCCAAGTCCACCCGTGAACTGTTGCGCACACCCACCCGTGGCAACCAGGGAGAGCTGGCCTGGCGGCTGGGCATGGCGCTGGCGGCCATCAACTTTGTTGTCATTGCGTTGGCGCTGGCCAGCGTCAACCCGCGCGCGGGACGCAGCGGCAACCTGATTTTTGTGCTGTTTACCTTTGTGGTCTATCACAACCTGCTGAATCTGGGCCAAAGCTGGATCACCGTCGGCGTCGCCAATTTCGGCCCTTTCATCCTGGCCTTGCACGGCGGCGCGCTGCTGCTGGCGCTGGCCTGGCTGTCCAAGCGTCACCTGAACTGGACTTTCAAAGGTGCGGCCAGCCGGCAACGCAAACGCCAGGCCAACCGGCAAGAAAGCAAAAAGGGCGCTGCGTGAAAACTATTCGCCGTCTGATTTATGGCGAGGTGCTGGGCTCCATCGCCTTTGTGGCCGCCGGCTTTCTCGCGCTGTTCTTCTTTTTTGACCTGGTGGACGAACTCCAGTACCTCGGTAAAAACGCCGCAGGAGCGATCAGCTCGGACGAGAACACCTACCAGATCCGGCATGCGCTGCTCTATGTGGCGCTGTTGATTCCCAGCCACCTCTACGAGCTGGTGCCGATTTCGGTATTGATTGGCACCATCTTTGTGATGGCGCGGTTGGCGCAAAGCTCGGAATACACCATCTTGCGCACCAGCGGCCTGGAGCCTTGGCGCGCCCTGCGCCTGCTGCTGGCATTGGGCGCATTTTTTACCGTTCTGTGTTTGGCCATTGGCGACTACCTGGCTCCTGCCGCCGACCGAAGCGCCCAATTGCTCAAGGCGCGTTACCAGGGCCGCATCACCATCGGCCAGACCGGTGCCTGGCTCAAGGAAAAACAACCCTACAACAGCTATGTGGTCAATGTCGGCGCGCTGTCGGCCAACAACGAGATGCAGGCCGTGCGCGTTTTCGAGTTCGACAACAAAGGGCTGCTGGTGTCCATTACCCAGTCACCGCTGGCCCGGTTTGCGGCTGACGAGTCCTGGCAATTCGAGGGCGGCACCCGCACCGACTTCACCGTGAAGGCAGGACAAGCCACGCCCACCGACACTGGCCGTGACTCTGCTCAGATCACCATCAAAAAGATCGAACGGTTTCGCTGGCCGACCGAAATCAGTGCCGAAATGGTCTCGGTCGCTGTGCTCAAGCCCGAACGCATGAGCACGATTGACCTGTTCACCTACATCCGCCACCTGAACGCCAACGGCCAGACCGCCCAGCGTTACGAGATCGAGTTCTGGAAAAAGGTGTTTTACCCGCTCAGTTGCCTGGTGATGGTGGTGCTGGCCCTGCCCTTTGCCTACCTGCACTTTCGCAGCGGCGGCATCGCCGGCTACGTGTTCGGCGGCGTGATGATCGGCATCAGCTTCTTCCTGCTCAACAACGTGTTTGGCTACATCGGCAACCTGCAGAGCTGGCGCCCCTGGCTGGCGGCAGCCGCCCCAGGCTTGCTTTACATGGCGATCTCGCTCGGGGCCTTTGGCTGGCTGGTGCTGAGGCGCTGATGAACGGGCGCGGCATCATCTTGTTCGCGCACGGTTCGCGTGACCCGCTGTGGCATGTGCCCATCGAAGCGGTGGCTGAAGTCATCCGGGCTCGTGACGGAACCGCGCTGGTCTGCTGTGCCTATCTGGAGTTGAGCACCCCCGACTTGGGGCAAGCGGCTGCGGGTTTGATCGCTGCGGGCGCCCGCCAGCTCAGGGTGTTTCCGCTCTTTCTGGGTGTCGGCAAACATGCGCGTGAGGATCTGCCGCGCCTGGTGGCACAGCTTCGCACCCAGTACCCCGAGCTGGTGCTAGAGCTGATGCCGGCAGCCGGCGAACACCCGCAATTGATCGAATTGATGGCCAGCATCGCACTCTCCTGATGGCCAAAACGCTGCACGCCGGAGCAGCTTGAATTTATCGATTTGGCGCATTTCGTTAGTCAGGTAAGGGCATAATAAAGTAAATAATTAGCCCAAATAACATATGAATCTCCATCAATTTCGCTTTGTGCAAGAAGCCGTCCGGCGCAACCTCAACCTCACCGAAACCGCGCGCTCCCTGCACACCTCGCAGCCCGGCGTGTCCAAGGCCATCATCGAACTGGAAGAGGAGCTGGGTGTCGAGATTTTTGCCCGTCACGGCAAACGGCTCAAACGCGTGACCGAGCCGGGTGAACACGTCATCAAAAGCATCGAGGTGATCCTGCGCGAAGTTGGCAACCTGCGCCGCATCGGCGAGCAGTTCTCGGCGCAGGACAATGGCACCCTGTCGATTGCCACCACCCACACCCAGGCACGTTATGTGTTGCCGGTGCCTGTGGCGAAACTGCGCGAAGCTTTTCCCAAGGTCAACGTCAGCCTGCACCAGGGCTCCCCCGACCAGGTCGCGCGCATGTTGATCGACGAGGTGGCAGAAGTCGGTATTGCCACCGAATCATTGACGCAGTACGAAGAACTCGTCACCCTGCCTTGCTACGAATGGCAGCACATGCTGGTCATGCCGCTGGACCATCCGCTGGCCAAGCAAGAACACATCACGCTGGAAAACCTGGCGGAGCAGCCGCTGATCACCTACCACCCGTCTTTCACCGGCCGCACCAAGGTAGATCAGGCTTTTGCGGCCAAACGTCTGCAGCCCCGCATTGCGCTCGAAGCGATTGACTCGGACGTGATCAAGACCTATGTGCGCCTGGGTCTGGGCATAGGCATCGTGGCCGAAATGGCACTCAAGGACGACGGCACCAACAGCGATTTGCTGGCGCGACCGGCTGGCGCGCTGTTCGGCGTCAACGTCGCCCGCGTGGCCTTCAAACGCAGCGCTTACCTGCGCAACTTTGTCTACAAATTTGTCGAGCTGCTGAGCGACAAGCTCGACCGCACCGAGATCACCCGCGCCATGAGCCGGCGCCACAACGACATCGATCCATGAACACCACAAGCACGAGCGAATACACCCCGGCCCTGCAAAGCAAACTGCCGGCGGTTGGGACCACCATCTTCACCGTGATGTCGACCCTGGCGTCCGAAAAAGGCGCCGTCAACCTGGGCCAGGGCTTCCCCGACTTTGACTGCGACCCCAAGCTGGTGGGCGCAGTCACCGACGCAATGACCCACGGCCTGAACCAGTACCCGCCTATGAGCGGTGTGCCGGTGCTGCGCGAAGCCGTTGCCGCCAAGCTGCAAAAGCTGCACGGCCGCAGCTACGACGCGGGCAGCGAAATCACCATCACGGCCGGCGCCACCCAGGCCATCATCACCGCCATCCTGGCCGTGGTGCACCCCGGTGATGAAGTCATCGTACTTGAGCCCTGTTACGACAGCTATATTCCCAACATCGAACTGGCTGGCGGCATCGCCGTGCGTGTACCGCTGGTGCCCGGCACTTTCCGGCCTGACTTCGACAAAATCGCCGCCGCCATCAACGGCAAAACGCGCGCCATCCTCATCAACTCGCCGCACAATCCCAGCGCCACCGTCTGGACCCGCGAGGACATGCTGCGCCTGCAGGAAATGCTGGCACCGACCGAGGTGCTGCTGATCAGCGACGAGGTGTATGAACACATGGTTTTCGACGCCGCGCAGGGCCGCGTGCATGAAAGCGCCGCACGTTTCCCCGGCCTGGCGGCACGCGCCTTTATCGTCAGCAGCTTCGGCAAGACCTACCACGTCACCGGCTGGAAGGTCGGGTATGTGGCAGCGCCCGCAGCGCTGACGGCTGAATTCCGCAAGGTGCACCAGTTCAACGTCTTCACCGTCAACACGCCGGTGCAGCATGGCCTGGCCACCTACATGGCGAACGCCGGCCCCTACCTGGACCTGCCGGCGTTTTACCAGCGCAAGCGCGACCTGTTCCGCGCCGGCCTGGCCAACACCCGCTTCAAACTTCTGCCCAGCGAAGGCAGCTACTTCCAGTGTGTGGACATCTCGGAGGTCAGCGACCTCGGGGAGGCCGACTTCTGCAAATGGCTGACCACCGAGATTGGTGTCGCCGCCATTCCGCTGTCGGCGTTTTACGGCAATGGCTTTGACCAGCGGGTGGTGCGCTTCTGTTTTGCGAAGAAGGATGAGACGCTGAACTTGGCGTTGGGGCGGCTGGCCAAGCTGTAGACTCCTCCCCTGTGGATTCCTATGGATTATTGGTTGCGTCCGTCTCAGAGGACAGAAATGGAGGATGCGCTGCCTCCCGGCTGCCTTAATAGAAACTCAGGCGCCAGCGAAGCGGACATGATCAGCAACTTCCGCGAATGAATCCAAAGCGGCGGCCATATTGCCTACGGCGTCGACGTACCCAGGGTGAAGTAAAACGTGGCACCATGTCCGGGGGAAGATATTGCCCACACCCTGCCGCCGTGGCGCCCGATGATCCGCTGCACGGTAGCCAGACCGATACCGGTGCCTGGAAATTCTTCCACAGCGTGCAGCCGCTGGAAGGCGCCAAACAGCTTGTCCGAATAGGCCATGTCGAAGCCCGCACCGTTGTCCTGCACGGCATAGACAGCCCCGCCATCCAGGCTACGCTCGCACCGGAAAGCAATCCGGGTTTGCGGCCCCTGGCTACAGAATTTCCAGGCATTGCCAAAAAGATTTTCCAGCACCTGATGCAGCAGTTTCGGGTCACCCTGAACGATCAGTCCAGGCTGGATATCCAGCAACACACTCCGGCCAGGCTCGAGCTCCTGGTAGACGCTCAATACCTTTTGGGCCATTGCGCTCAGATCGACACTGT
>Ga0308009_10000075_pt1 | contig 98990 bp, 141 predicted proteins | sample Neamet127_FD_203134 | JGI IMG/M metagenome (GOLD analysis project Ga0308009, IMG submission 203134) | Marine microbial communities from water near the shore, Antarctic Ocean - #127 | ecosystem: Environmental > Aquatic > Marine > Unclassified | place: Southern Ocean | collected 2014-07-24 | reverse complement strand
AAAAGCTAATTTTACAACGTAAGATTAAAGCAAATGACAACGCAGTACTGCATTGCTATAACTACAGGCCAGCAGATGACTTGTTGTTAGATACATATGCAGGACCTTGGTTAAAAGACTATGCGTTTGCACATGCTAAATTAATATTATCAGAAGCACGTGGTAAGTTTACACAGATTGCAGGACCGCAAGGCGGAACTACAATGAACGCAGACCAACTACGAGCAGATGCTCAGGCAGAAATTGACAAACTGGAAATAGAACTAACATTATTTAATGATGGAAGTACCGGTTTGGGATTCCTGATTGGATAACAATGCTTTTGTACTTGACAATTAATTAAAAATCAATTATAATATAACTTACAACGGAGCATTTGAATGACTAAGAAAATTGTAGGTATATGTGGTCTTATAGGACACGGTAAAGATACAGCGGCAGGCTTTCTAATTGAAGAAGGATTTGCACGAGTTAGTTTTGCAGGAGTATTAAAAGATGCATGTGCTAATATTTTTGGTTGGGATAGAATACTGCTAGAAGGTAATACACCTGAAAGCAGAGTTTGGCGTGAGACAGTTGATGACTGGTGGGCTAAACGCTTAGACATTCCTAACTTTACTCCACGTTGGGCATTGCAACACGTAGGTACTGATGTACTAAGAACACACTTCCACCCAGACATTTGGGTAGCGGCATGTGAACGACAAATTGAACAAACTGACAGAAACGTTGTTATATCAGACTGTAGATTCTTTAATGAGCTAAAGGCTATAAAACGCTTAGGTGGGCACACAGCGGTTGTATGGCGCTCAGAGAACCCAGATTGGTGGGCAACAGCAGTAGGTATTAACACAGCAAATACACCCATTCCAGCAGATAACAGTATGTCTATAGTATTTCCAGAAGTACACAAAAGTGAATGGAGCTGGGCAGGCTGGAAGTTTGATAAACAGATAGCCAACACTACTTCACTAGTTGATCTAAAGGAACAAACACTCAACCATTTTGTAAGATAAATAATGTTGTAGACAAATTACAAGGACAACATATGTTTAATGATGATTGGTGGAACGCCAAAGTAGAAACTAAAGAATTATGTGTAGGTTGGTTATATAACGACCGCATAAGCAACTCCCTCCTCAACGGAATATCCCAAAATATAGCTGAATACGACTCTGTCGAATTTGGGCTTTTCTGTGATCAGCAATTCGTGGATGAAAAAATATCAGGATTATTAACACAAGCATATAATGCAGGCTATTCAAAGATAGTTGTATTTAAGCAAGGAACAGTACACAAATATTTTGAGAGAGTATTCCCTGAATTTTATGAAAAACATCTTGACTCAAAATTTATAGGACATATACTAGATAAGGGAGACGAGTACTTTTGGATTCATCCACAATGCTTTTTAATTGACTTAGATTGGTGGGCAGAAGCAGGCATGCCAGAATGGGGAGACGAACATGATAGCGGGCCTTGGGAAACAACAAAGCCAATACGCAGTACACAGAATCATCATGACAAGTATACTCCTTATTGGGTTAAACCAGGATCCGAACCAGCTACATATACACATAAAAATGGCGGGTGGAATTTAGTAAAAGCACTTTTAGATGATAACCAAACTATTCATTCTTGGGATCTCTCATTACGTCAATCTAAGGAATATTTGTATGCAGAGGTTCGTGATGATGCTTGGAGAAATATATTCTATCTACATGAACAGATGGATACGCAAATATTCTTTGTTGGTAATACTGAAATACCCGACACTGAAACAAATAATATTGGTGACAAGGACCAAAAGTTTACTAAAGTAGTTGCACCGTCAGCTGGTATAAGTCCTATGTTGTATGCAAAGAATCTTAGATTACCACCAGGCAGTACAATTATTATATACGATATTAGTACATTTGCTTTAGACTGTATGCAACAATTAATAACAGAATGGGATGGAACAAACTACACTGAATACATGAATAAAATGATGGATAGTAAATGCAGTTACTATTCTAGGAAAGACGAATTATTTAGAGGACAGCAACAACTACAGGATACACAAAAACTACTTGATTCAATGCCTGAATGGCAAGAATGGTGGAGAGATACATTTAGCACATTTAACATTCAATATGAACAAACAAATTTAATGAATCCTAATAGGTATACATCATTTGCAAAATGGTCTGCTAATTATTCAGCTAAAGGATTGACGTATGTTCATTTAAGTAACATCTTTCATTATTACCCAACAGCGGTTTATTATAGCTTAGAACAACGTGTAATAATGTACAATGAGCTATTTGCTAAACTGAAGTTTTACTCTAACAATAATATTGTTGCTAAGTGTACAAGTCCATTGTTAACACAAGATCAGATCGCAGGACCAATTAAATTTGTAGAAAATCATACATCAATAGATTTTGAAAATCTACCAAGTAATACATTAGGAAAGATGTTCAAATGGAACAAATAGATAACGTAACTAATTTTATCAATGAATGTAAAAAGCATTCTCACTACGAAAATTTAAATAATCCAGGTGACCAGTTTTTAAATTGGAGAGAACACCGAGGTACAATGATACAGTACTGTAAATGGATTATGAATGAATCAAATTGTCCTAGTTTAGTTACTAATATAGAAGTACCACATGAAGCAATGGCAGCTGAAGCTGAAAAAGTTTTAGACAGATATGTTGAGCACCGAGGTGATATGCATCCAGGCTGGAGTAGCATTTGTGTACATGGACAAACAGCAGAAAGAACACAACCAGCTGATCATTACATAAGAGAAGGAATAGACACAGAAGAAAATAGTGCCCCATATGGTTGGACAGACATAGCAGAACATTGTCCAGTAACAGTAGACTGGCTAAAGAATGCCTGGCCGTTTAAAGAGTATCAACGATGTAGATTCATGTTATTAGAACCGGGTGGTTATATTCAACCACATCAGGACTTTGATAGAAGAAGCATGGCTGCATTTAACGTATCATTAAGTAATCCACCAGGAGTGGACTTTGCATTAGAAGAAGCAGGACTTGTACCATGGGAACCTGGTGAAGCTAGAGGAATTGATATAGGAAGAAGGCATAGTGTTATAAACAACGGTACAGAAAACAGAATTCACATGATTGTTCATGGTAAATGGGGTGATGGATTTGAACATATGATATGTGCAAGTTTTGATCAGCTATTAGCCACCATTAACAGCTAAGTTAACTCTGTAAACCCCCCTTTTAAGCATTTTGCGGTAAATACTAGTATAACAAAATTTAGATATATTCTAAACACACTAAAGGAGCTATAACATGGCAAATCTTGTTTCACCTGGCGTACAGGTAACAGTAACAGACGAATCAGTATACGGACCAGCGGGTGCGGGCACTGTTCCAATGTTGTTTATTGCTACAGGACAGGACAAGGTTGATCCAACCCTAACTGAAACCGACGGCAAAGCAAAATACACAAAATCAGTAAATGCTAAGAAACCTATTCTAGTAACATCACAACGTGAACTAACACAATACTTTGGAAATGTAGATTTCCGTAAAGTAAGTGGCACAGTATCACAAGGTGACGAAACAAACGAATATGGACTACTAGCGGCATACAGCTTTCTCGGTCAAAGTTCAGCGGCATATATTGTTCGTGCAGACGTTGACTTAACAGCATTACGTCCACTATCAGCAGAGCCAACAGGCGACCCTGCTAACAACACATATTGGACCAGCCCTACAACATCAAGTTGGGGTATATACGAATACGTAGGATCAGCTTGGGTTGAAAAACTTCCAACAGTAGAAATTGTTTCTTCTGCAGGCTCAGCAACAGCAACAGTTGTTAATGGAAATTACTTAGTTGAAGTAGTAAACAGTAACACTGAAACAGCGGCTTATTATTACAAAGGTGTATCAGGTGCTTGGGACCTACTAGACAATGGCTTCGCAAGCGAAGTAGATTGGTCAGCACACTACACTGTTCCAGCTTCACCTACAGCAGGCGATGTTTGGATTAAAACTACTTCTCCAGGAGGCGGCATAAACGTAGATATTAAATTATTTACAACAGTAGCCGGCGCATTTATGAAGAAGAGTGCAGTATACTCACAAAACGGAACACCAGCAGGAACAACATCAGACATATTTGCTGATGGTACTTCTGCAACAGCACGTACATTCTCAGATGGCGACATTTGGTTAGACCACGATGCAGTAAATGGTACAAGTGGTAAAATTGCAATCAAACGTTACGACAGTGTCGGAACTGATTGGGACGATATCGAATTAGACGGTGGTGGAACTGGTGGATTTATTTCTACTGTTTTATCTACACAGCCAACAGGCACTCCAGTTAATAACACAGTATGGTTTGATCCAGATGTTAATGATCTTGCAATTTATGAAGTTGCTAGTGATTCAGGAACACAAAAATGGAAAAAAGTATCTGATATACAGTATGTAACATCAGCACCTACTACAAATAAAGCAGGTGGTTCTTTAGCAGCCGGCGCTTATTGGATTGACACTGATGCAACAGGTTATCCTGTAATTTACAGACATAACGGTACAGCATGGGTAGTTAAAAACAAAGCAGATCAAAGTACAGCGGCAGGTGTTGTATTTGGTGATATTACTGCTAACGCAACAGCTAATGATACGTTTGAAGCAACTCTATTAGCAGGTGCTCCAAATCCATTAGTATATCCAGTTGGAATGACAGGTATTAACATGTGTCGTTCAGCAAGTACTGTTCGTGTATACAACACAGCACTAACTACAGCATGGAAATGGCGTAACAAAGCAAGCAATGCAGCCGATGGTTCAGGATCATTTGGTAGACTAGCACAGCGTAAAGTTGTAACAGTAGCAATGCAAGCGGCAGCAGGCGCAACAGAACTACGTGAAGATACAGTTCAATTTAGACTAATTGCAGCTCCTGGTTACCCAGAGTTATATGACGAAATGATTACATTGAACGCTGATAAAGATGAAACAGCCTTTATTATCGCAGATGCTCCATTCCGTTTAAATCAAACAGAAGCAATTACTTGGATAGCAGGTACAGCGGCAACAGAGAATGGTGAAAAAGGATTAACTTCTAAAAACACTTACTCAGCAGTTTACTATCCACACGCATTAACAACTAACCATGTAACTGGTGATAGTGTTGTTGCTCCGGCATCACACATTGCACTATATACATTTGCTTACAGTGATAATGCATCATACCAATGGTTTGCACCAGCAGGCTTAACACGTGGTGTTGTACAAAATGCATCTAACGTTGGTTACTTAAACAGCGAGAACGAATTTGTTAAACTAGCTTTAACACAAGGTTCACGTGATGCAATGTACGAAGCTAAAATGAATCCAATCGCAAGATTCCCGGCAGAGGGTGTTGTAGTGTTTGGACAAAAATCATTACATACAGGTGCTTCAGCATTAGATAGAGTTAACGTTGCAAGACTTACAGCTTATCTAAGAGAGCGTTTCTCAGTTATTTCAAGACCGTTCTTATTTGAACCAAATGATGCTGGAACACGTTTAAATGCTAAACAAGTATTTGATGGCTTCTTAGCTAACATTTTACAACAACGTGGTATTTACGACTTTGCAGTTGTGTGTGATACAACAAACAACACAGCCGCACGTATTGATGCAAACGAATTCTACATTGACGTGGCAATTGAGCCAACTAAGTCAGCAGAGTTTATTTACATTCCAATTAGAATTGTAAACACAGGCGAATTAAGCTAATAGCTTAAAATTATTAAAAAGGCTACTGTATAAATGATTATAGTAGCCTTTTTTTATGACTATACTTTGCATAAATACAGTTGCACATTGCAATGCATATAGTTCCTTGAAGGAACTTAAAGACATTTAAGAGGATAAACCATATGGCTAATAAAATTAGACAAGCCCCAGGTAACTGGGCATCGGTTGACGAGTTCAAAGCTTCGGCAGAACATACAGCAATCGCAAACGCTATCACAGGATTCACTCCTGGTGATATTGATGTAACTATGGGATACATATTAGAAGGTAATAAGATCTGGATCAATTATAATTTTGATACTGACGCTAAGTTGTTAGAATTTAAAACATATTTGAATACAACAGACTCAATAGCAGGATTTGGACAAAGTCTAAGAGATTTAGAATTGGCCGACGATAAATTTGCTACAATCACTGGTTGGACTGTATAATACATGGTAATAGTGAAGATGGGTTGCTTTATTTGAGTGACCTATCTTTTTGAGTGAAGAAGTGATAAATACAATATAACAAGAAGATACTACCATAGTAAGTATTATAGGAGAAAAACAAATGGCTGTAATTACAAATTTCGGAGTTCCAACAGATAGCTCGGCAGGTACTACACTTATGCCCAAGCTACAATATCGTTTTAGAGTACGATTTGAAGATCTAGGCGGACCCGGTGGAACAGACGAAGTAACACAAAACGTGATTAGTACTGGTAGACCAGCATTAACTCATGAAGAAGTTGTTGTTGATTCATACAACTCAAAGATTTACCTAGCAGGTAAGCACACATGGGATCCAATTACAATTGTATTCCGTGATGATATGTCATCAAGAGTAATTAAGAAACTTGGCGCTCAGTTGAATAGACAAGTTGATCATGCTGATCAATCAAGTTCTATCTCTGGTAACGCATATAAGTTTGGTGTACAAATTGAAACACTTGACGGCGCTAACGGTGCAACTAAACCATCAGTGTTTGATAATTGGACACTACAAGGTTGTTTCATTACTAACGTACAATATGGCGACTTAAACTATGCTGATTCAAGTATGGTACAAGTTACATTGTCAATACGTTTTGATAATGCAATTCACCTTATTGATGGAAGTGATGTACTAAGTGCAATAGCTACAGATGCAGATAGAACAAAAACTGGCGCGACTAAGTAACATAGTTAGGAACTAACCATGACGATTGGGAACGCAGGATATAAAATCTATAGCCAGGCTCTTAGAACTGGCGTAATAGACGCGATACCTCGAAATAAGTTTAACTTTACTGTTACTCTTACTCGTACCGGTGTAACGGAGGCCTTAAAGCTAGAACGTATCGCTAATATTCAGATGCCGACATTTACACTTAGAACACAAACGTTAAACAAGTACAATAATAAAAGTATTATTCAAACAGGAATAGATTATACTCCTATAACACTAACAGCATACGATACAAAGGATGCTGTATTTGAAACATTCCTAAAGGACTACGCAAGATATTACTTTGCTGGTCCTATGAATGATGAAGATTATGCTACTTGGTTAACTAGTCCAAAAGGATTAGAACTACGCGAAGAAAAGACATACATTAAGTCTATAAAAATATTACGACATGATCCAGATAACAAAGAAGCAAAGTTAGAGAGTGAAATTGAAATCTTTAACGCATATATTCAAAACATTGATACTGATACACTAGACTATTCAGATAGTGGTGCATCAATTATTAGAGTAACATTTGGATATGAAGGTTATAGGGTACTAAGTTCAAACACTGTAATGCCACCAGATCATGTTAACAATCCAAACCTAGCTAATGAATTTGGCACTGGTCCAAACATATCAGCAACCGTAGTAACTGAAGAACAGGCCAGATTTGGGATGTATACAGTCGTTCCAGATGAAACTGGTAATGCTACTGGAAAGTCAGCAGGAAATGCAGAAAACAATACAGCTGAAGATGAAGCTCAATTTACAAGAAATAAAGGTGCAGTTACTTCAAATCAACCAGAATTAGAAAGATGGGATGGAAATCTTAAAACAGGTGAAAAAGTTAGAAATATTAATGGCGTATCTTACAAAGTACCAGCACCTGTAGTAAAGAAAACTGGTGTACAGTAAGTGCCAAAATTTCACCAAGGCAGTTTCACTCCAAATAATCCTGCTAAATACTTAGGTAAACGAGTTCCTTACTTTAGAAGTGGATGGGAACTTGCAGTATTTAGAATGTGCGACAATCATCCAGCTATATTAGGTTGGGGAAGTGAAACACACAGAATTCCTTATAAGAACCCTCTTACAGGAAAAGCTAGTACATATGTACCTGATTTATTAATTGTTTATAAAGACAAACAAGGAAAGAATCATGCAGAGATAGTTGAAGTCAAGCCTGCTAGTCAAACATTAGGCGAAGCTAGAACACCATCGCAGAAAGCGGCAGCAGTTGTTAATCATGCAAAATGGGCTTCGGCACATGCATATGCAAAATCAAAAGGACTAGGGTTTAGAGTAATAACTGAACATCAGATATTTAATAAACCTAAAGGTTCAAAAAAGAAGAAATAGAATATGACAAAAAAATTAGAAGAAGAATTAAACTTACCCGATTTAGATCACTTGCTTGATGAAGAAGAAGCAGTTGAGCCTACAATAGATGATATTCAACATGATATAGCAATGTATCAAGGAGAAATGAGTATGGTGGAACGTGCTTCGGCAGCGTTACCTATTGTAGTAGGATTAGAACAATTGGATAGAGAAATGGACGAGTATGCAGCCAAAGCAATGGCTACATTTGATGATTTAGTTGATCTAGGCAAAAACGTAGAAGATAGACATGCGGCTCCGATATTTGATAGTGCAAGTAAGATGATTAGTGCGGCTTTACAAGCTAAACAAGCTAAAATGGACAAGAAATTGAAAATGGTTGAACTACAAATGCGTCAAGCTAGACTTGAAAAAGACAGCGAAAAGATAGATGCATATGTAGCACAGAAGAATAGCGAATTAGGTTTAGATGAAGATCAAGGCGCCTCTGAAGCAAGGATTGTTGGTAATAGAACACAGTTGCTCGCAGAAATTATGGATAAGTTGCCTGAAATAGATAAATAGTATTAATGGGAGAGATAACTGTAATGAAATCTTATACTGAATATTTAACAGAGAATAAAAAGTCTTGGAAGTTCAAAGTGAAAACAATACACGAACTTACTGACGAACAATGTGATCGCATAGAGAAGCACCTCGGTAAATACGACTCTAAAGGACTCGGTGCTGCACGGAAAACAATTTTGCAAAGTACGCCACGTGATTTTCCACAACATAGAGGATATGAAGTATTTACATATGACTTTGACACTAACTTAATTGCTAGTGGATGGGAACTTGCAAATGGAATCCGCAATATGTTAGGATTAGCAGATGGCACTTTTAAAATTAAAGGCGAAAACGAACCCGATGATAACATCGAGGCTGACGGAACAGAAGTTAAAAGTATATTGGAAGATCCTGATTATGACGAAGCTAATAAAGTAGAATCAAAGGATCATTATGGTGATGAGTACAACACCAGTTTCATTAAAGAGTTATTAAAACTTAAAAAACAAAAGGAAAAAGGCGATGAGTGATTTAGATAGAATTTTAAAACTTGCTGGCCATGGCACAAGCAGAGCTCAAAGCCAGTCAAGCGATAGAGAAATAACACCAGAAGCAGTAGGCGATACAGCAGAAGGCGTTTGGGCATTATGCGACGAATTAGATTGTAGCGACCATCCAGTATTTAACGAATTAGTTCGTTATTTAGATGGCGACACACTTCAAGACTTTGTAGCAGACTTTAGACGTCATAACGAAATGCCAGAAAACCCAGAAATGGAATCTGTTGATCCTGAAGATGAAGATGAAAATGATGATTTGTTTAAAGATGACGAGTTTACTGACATGGATGATGAAGATGAAGAAGAATTAAAAAAGCATTTTAATGAAGAGCCAAACGAAGGCAATGCTTTCTCAGGCGCACAAGTTGGTAAGCACAAAGGCGAAAAGTTTAAAGTAGCTGGTAAAGAATACACAAAAGAAGAAGACATGGTAGAAGGCACTTGGGCAGTTCCAGAAACTCCTGAGCAAATTGAAAAGCTAAAAGAAATAATGTCACAACCTTTACCTTGCGGTGAAGACGGTGATGGTGCTGCAGATGTAATGTACGGCATTTTAGGTGACGACGAATTATTTGATGAGTTTCATCAAATGTCAGTAGACTTAGGTCCTGACACAGATTGTAGACCAGCTATTCAAGCTAGACTTGTTGAACTAGGACTTATGGATCAACCAGAAGCAGAAGAAATGACAGAAGCATCTGGCGTATGTGAAGCATGCGGATGTCAAATTGACAATCCTAAACCAGGTTGCGAATGTACACATGATTCACATGATGCAGCTGGATCACATTGGGTAGCAGAATCAATATCTGATGAAGCTAAAGAGAAAGCACAGGACAGAGCAAAAAACTACGAATCACCACGCGGTGAGAAGAAGAAGAAAGTTTCTGTAGCAAAGGCACCATGGGATAAAGAAGATTTAGATGAAGCACAAAGTCCAGCACAGAAAGCAGCGTTTGCAAAAATGCTAGCTTCTAAAGGTGGAAAAAAAGCAGATGATGCTGATGAAGATGAATCTAAAGATAAAGAAGATTTAGAAGAGTCTCCAACAATGGACACTACACAGTTAATTACACTTATGAAGAACTCAGGTTTATCAGAAGAGAAAATTAAAACAAAATTAGACGAATGGGCAAATACCCCAGATGGAGCTGCTGAAGAAGCAGAAACATCACATGGTGACCCATATGAATATGCACAGAGTGTAAATTTAAGTCTTAAACGTTACTTAGATGCAGAAGACATGAAAGTAGGCTTAAAAGAGCATACAGTTGATGGTATCAAAGAAGCATATAACAAAGCAAAAAATAAATAAAGACATCCCTCCCGAAATAATAGCGTAACTTAGGTTACGCTATTTTTCTTTATTAACTGCATAGTTTATTAAGGTAAATAGTAGTATGGCAGTAGATACAAAATTAACTAAAACCCCTTATACAAAAGAAAAGTATACAGAACAGCAAATACATGAACTTGCATTATGCTCGCAGTCTCCTAAACATTTTATGAAGGAACACTGTTATATTCAGCATCCTACAAAAGGACGTATGAAATTTGCTCTATACGACTTCCAAGAAGAACTAGTAGACACATACCACAATAATAGATACAGCATTAGTATGCTTGCACGTCAAACAGGTAAATCAACTTGTGCGGCAGGATATTTACTTTGGTATGCTATGTTTAATCCAGACCAAACAATTCTTATTGCGGCACACAAATATTCAGGTGCTAGTGAAATTATGCAACGTATTAGATTTGCGTACGAAACACTACCTGATTTCATTAGAGCTGGTGTTACTGCATATAACAAAGGATCGTTGGAATTTGATAACGGATCACGCATTGTAGCACAGAGTACAACAGAAAATACTGGACGTGGTTTGTCTATATCATTAGCATACTTAGACGAGTTTGCATTTGTGCGTCCTAACATTGCTAAAGAGTTTTGGACATCACTTTCGCCTACATTGGCAACAGGTGGTAAATGTATTATTACAAGTACACCAAACATGGACGATGATCAATTTGCACAAATTTGGAGAGATGCTAATAAGAATGCAGATGAGTATGGAAATGCAACAGCTCAAGGCATAAACGGATTTGCACACTACCTAGCATCATGGGAAGTACATCCAGATAGAGATGAAGACTGGGCAAATATAGAGCGTGGAAAAATTGGTGAAGAAAGATTTAGACGTGAACATAACTGTGAATTTATTGCGTTTGATGAGACACTAATTGATAGTATTAAACTTAGTAATATGGAAGCACGTGATGCTTATGCAAAAGCAGGACAAGTTCGTTGGTATGCACCAGTAGCTAAAGGCAAGTTATATGTAATAGGATTAGATCCTAGTTTAGGTACAGGAGGCGACAATGCAGCCATTGAAGTATACAGTATGCCAGGAATGAAACAGGTAGCTGAGTGGATGCACAATAGAACTACAGTACAAGGTCAGATTAAAATTCTACGAGAAATATCACAATATATAGAAAGTGAAACGGGCGGCGACTGTGAAATATACTACAGTATGGAAAACAATACATTAGGCGAAGCGGCATTAGTAGTTGTAGAAGAAACAGGAGAAGAGAACTTTCCTGGTACATTCCTAAGTGAAACAAGACAACATGGAAATGCTAAAAGATACAGACGAGGCTTTACTACTACACACAAAAGTAAAATTGCGGCATGTTCAAAATTAAAACATTGGATAGAAACAGAAAAAATAGAGATAGCAAGTAAACCATTGCTACGTGAATTAAAAACATTTATTGCCAGAGGAAACAGCTATGCAGCCAAAGATGGCGAAACTGATGACTTAGTAATGGCATTAGCATTAATAGTAAGAATGAGCATGGAAGTATCAAAGTACGAAGAAAGTGCATTTGAATACTTAAATGAAGACTTTGACGACGAAGACGGAATGGAACCCATGCCGTTTAGCTTGTTATAGTAAAAAAACATAATTAGATAAATACATTAAAGGAATACTACTATGGAATTATCAACCGAAATCTTTAACATCTTAAAAGGTGCAAACATTAAATTAAAAATGTTTGACTTTGGAGGAAACAAAACTTTAGACGCACAGAACTCAGCAAGGCTCTATGCATATGATGAAGATTTTCTAGTCACTATACGTATAGAAAATGACGAAGTTGAGGTTTTAGTTCAAGCAGGAGCGGATTTTAGCTTTAATAAGCATAAAGATTTATTAAGTAGTATCAAGAAAGCAGGACATAACGCTATGGCAGAATATACAATAAGAAAGTTTGATAAGAAAATAGTACCAAAAGATTTCGCACATGATACAGTATCAGAAGGATATGCACGTGCAACAGGTTCTATGAAAACAAGCTACATACAGTTACCCGAGTCAACTAGACTTGTAATTAAACACAGTAAGAGTGTTAATGAAGAAGTACGCGGTTCACGCTCACGTAACATACAAGCTATGTTTATTGAGAATTCAGCAGGCGAGAGATTCCGTTTCCCACACAAATATTTAAGTGGTGCTAAAGCTATGGCCAAGCACGTAAGTATGGGCGGAACACCATATGATGAGCTAGGTGAATCAATTTTAAGCATATGTAATGAAGTAACACAATGTAACCAGTTTTTACGTCATGTACGTTCAAACAAGCTAGTTACTGAAGCTAATCAAGACATTGTTGAAACAGTTAAAGCAAAACTAACAGAATTAAAGCATACAGTTAACAGTCTACAAACTGTTAAAGGATATGATGGATATGCAGTAAAACCACAAGAAATCGTAGAAAATAGCGATTCAGAGGTTGACATCTCAGATAAGTTCATGTATAATACATTTAAGAATACAGATATGGACGCTGTATTAGAAACCGTAGCACGAATTATAAAGGAGAAAGATAGCATGACAGACCTAACTAAGCAATATTTTGATCGTTTAATGGAAATGATTAAAGGTAAGGAAGATTTTAAGCTAACAATTGATCCAAATGATCCAGAACATCCTGATAATGAAGATCCAGTAAAATACTCAGGTGGAATGGGTGCAATGGCAAAACTAAGCAGTATGTTATCATACCTTGCTATGTGTAGTAAGAATGATGAAGCATTTAACATATTATCACATATTGGCTCAGAGCTACATAACTTGCCTCAAAAACATGTTATTTTGCTTGCTAAGATATGTAAGTACTTGGATTCAAACTACAATGCAGAACCCCAAGCACAACCAGCTGAATCACTAGATGAGTCAGTACTAAACGAATTACGTAGAAAGGTTGCATAATTATTTGCAATCTTTTTTGTAAAAACACTTGACAGTAGGTGTAAGATATTATATACTGTAAAGGCTAACAAAGGCAAAACAAGTAACTAACGAGAGGTTAGTTGCTAAACAAAGTGGAACGATACTGTTCCGCTACAAATAAAGGCTAAAATAGGAGAAACTAATAATGGCATCTTTAGCAGACATCCGTGCAAAATTACAGGCACAAGATAAAAAGAGTTCAGGCTCTAGTAATAGCGGCGGCGACAACGCAATATTCGCACACTGGAACATTCCAGAAGGCACTTCAGCCACGTTGCGATTCCTCCCAGACGCAGACGAAGACAACACTTTCTTTTGGAAAGAACGTCAAATGATTCGTCTACAGTTTCCAGGAGTAAAAGGTGGAGACGAAAATAAACCAGTAACAGTACAAGTTCCTTGTGTGGAAATGTGGGGCGATCAATGTCCTGTACACGCAGAAATTCGTCCTTGGTTTAAAGATCCATCTATGGAAGACATGGGTCGTAAGTATTGGAAAAAGCGTTCGTATATTTTCCAAGGCTTTGTACCACAAAGTGAAATGCAGGAAGACTCAGTACCTGAGAATCCTATTAGGCGTTTCGTAATCTCACCACAGATCTATAAGATCATTAGTTCAGCACTGATGGATCCTGAGTTTCAGGAAATTCCAACAGACTATGAAGCTGGTACTGATTTCACAATTAAGAAATCTACCAAGGGTCAATATGCTGACTACTCAACATCGAATTGGGCTCGTAGGGAGCGTAGTTTAGATCAAGCAGAACGTGATGCAATTGCAACACATGGCTTGTATAATCTAAATGATTATCTTCCTAAGAAGCCAGATGCTGAAGCACTAAATGCTATCTTCGAAATGTTTGAAGCTAGTGTTGATGGGCAATTGTACGATCCAGCACGTTTTGCAACGTTCTATCGTCCATATGGAGTTGATGCACCTGCACAAGGTACAGCACCAGCACCAGCACCCGCTCCGGCAGCACCAATTGCTCCAACAGCACCAATTGCTCCTGCACCAATAGTAGAAGCAGTTCCTACAGCACCTGCACCAGTTGCACCTGTAGCGGCACCAGTAGCGCCTCCGGCGGCAGTAGCAACTCCAGAACCAGCAATGGCAATGGCAGCAGCGGCACCCGAAGTAACTACTACTGATGCACCGAGTGCCCAGGACATTTTGGCAGCAATTCGTAACCGAAAGCAATAAGCTAAAATAAACATTATGAATGTACAGTGGCATAATAGTTGCTGTACATTTATTAATTAAAGGAGAAAACTATGGCGAGACCATTTGACGTAAGTAAATTCCGTAAAGCTATTACAAAAAGCGTACCAGGACTAAGTGTTGGATTCAACGACCCTGATACATGGATTAGTACCGGAAATTACACACTAAACAAACTTATCAGTGGAGAGTTTACTAAAGGAATTCCACTAGGTAAAGTAACAGTACTTGCAGGCGAAAGTGGTGCAGGTAAATCATATATTGCCGCAGGCAATGTAGTAAAGGCGGCGCAGGATCAAGGCATTTTTGTTATCTTAATTGACTCAGAAAACGCACTTGATGAGAAATGGCTACATGCACTTGATGTAGACACTACACCTGATAAACTACTAAAACTAAACATGTCAATGATTGATGACGTTGCTAAAACAGTTAGTGACTTTATGAAAGACTACAAAGCAGAATACGCTGATAAGGCCGATGAAGAACGTCCTAAAGTGTTATTTGTAGTTGATTCACTGGGTATGCTACTAACACCTACTGATGTTGATCAGTTTCAAAAAGGTGATATGAAAGGTGACATGGGTCGTAAACCTAAAGCACTTACATCATTAGTACGTAACACAGTTAATATGTTTGGACAATACAACGTAGGGCTATTAGCAACTAATCACACTTATGCATCACAAGATATGTTTGACCCAGATGACAAGATCTCAGGCGGACAGGGCTTTATATATGCATCAAGTATTGTTATTGCTATGCGTAAACTAAAACTTAAAACAGACGCAGACGGAAATAAAACTTCTCAAGTACATGGTATTCGTGCCGCTTGTAAAGTAATGAAAACACGTTATTCTAAGCCGTTTGAAAGTGTGCAAGTTGAAATCCCATACGAAACAGGTATGTCACCATACAGTGGCTTAACTGACTTTTTTGAAGCTAAAGAATTGCTAAAGAAAAGTGGAAACAGTTTAGAGTACATTAGCCCGGTAACTGGCGAAGTAATTAAAATGTTCCGTAAGCCTTGGAATCTTAACAAAGATGGAGCACTTGACTTAGTCATGTCAGAGTATGATGATGAAAGAGTTGATGCCCCAATTGAAGAAGACGATTTAATTGAACACAATGAAACCGAGGAGGTTGTAAATGAATCTATCTGATGGAGATTTTGAGTTTATTTTTAACATGTACGACGAAGCTACGCACTTTATTCACGATAAGGATAAGCCCGAGTTTGCATCTAAAGTCATTCTACAACTAGCTGATTATGGGTTTGATATTAAGCCTGCAATTAAAGAGATCTCTGATCATTGTGAGTTTTTAGGCGATGCTATGGATTCTTGGTTAGAAGCAGAAGAAGAGGATGAACCTATCTTTGACGAGTATAATGAAGACGATGAAAGTGAAGACTACTAATGAGTGCTTGGTATCGTAAAGTTACACAGAACCTGGGAGAGATAGTTTCGGCTATCTCTTTCTTCGAACAACAAATTGAAGAAGGCAGGTTTGAATGTAGTATGAAAGGTGTGCTTGAGCGTCAAAGCAGAGACATGCCCGGTATCGTTGAGTATCGCTTTAATCAACTACAAGAAGTTGAAGCGATACTTGAATTCCTTCACACAGAAATGCGTAAACTTAGATCACGCACATTTCGCAAGTTTTTAGAAAATTACAATAAAGCACTTAGTTCACGTGATGCAGAGAAGTATGTAGATGGTGAACAAGAAGTAGTAGACATGCAGTATTTGATTAACGACTTTAGCTTAGTACGTAACAAGTACATTGGTATTATTAAAGCATTAGAAGCTAAAGGCTTTCAGATTAATAATATTGTTAAATTACGAGCAGCCGGATTAGAAGACATTTCATTATAGTCTAAATTAAAGGTTGACAAGTAAGATATCTTACCGTATAATGTATATATAAGTCAGAAACGGAGTATATGATATGAAAAAAGTTCCTTACCCTTCAGTTACAGTACATGATGTAATGTGTGTAGCTATCAAAGTACACGAAAAGCAAGGTTTTATCCGCAGTGGTCAAGGGTATATTGACACAACTACCGATTCTGAAACAGAAGTAAGAATTGAGGACAATAAGTCTGAAATTGGAAAAATTCTATCTTCAAAGGCAAGAACTACAGCAATTGTAAATGAGTACTCATCAAAGGGTACAGACTTAGTTGATCACATTAACGGCAAACTTATGATTAAGAAGATGACTAATAATCTTAACAACTTTGAAGCTAATGTTGTTAAAGCATTGTCAGAAGCTGATGTAAGCAAGTTTTCTGTTAGTATTATTGCTAGCTTGCCACATAGTGTTACAGTTGATAAAAAACGTGAAGTAGTAGCTGATAAAATGGTTTCTTTGAAGCACAGTAGCCAATACTTTGGTGAGAAGTCTAAACGTTACGATCTTGCTGTAGAAGTGCTAGATGTTAAATTTATACAATCTAGTAACATTTACATGATATCTGCATGTTACATGGGTAAAGACATTATTAAGTTTTGGTGGAGAGATCAACCAGATATTAGCGACATTGTTGCTGATAGAGTTATTAAGATACGAGGCACAGTTAAGAACCATGAAGTGTCAAAGTACTCAGATTCTAAAGAAACTATGTTAAACCGGGTAAAAATCCTAGCATTATAGGGGTTTATTAAAGGTTGACATATTCCCCGATTAATAGTATTATATACTTAACTTAACAGACAAACAGTTTGTTACAAACTAAAAGGAAGTAATAATATGAAAAATAAAAAAGCAGTAGGAACTAAGTTCTTTAAAGAAGGAACACAAAACCAACAAATCCTAGCAAGATTCTGGGGTACTGGTAAAACGTTTACTATGGACAGTCTAAGAGATAAATTAGACATCGCATCTCCGGGTGCTAGACTATCTGAATTAAGAGACATGGGCTTTAATGTTAGAGCTACAGCTATTTCAGAAGGTAACGTTGGCAGATCTGCTAACGAGTACACTATATCTAAAAAAAGAGTAGCAGTATAATACTTACAACAATTGGGCCGTCCTTTTGGACTGGCCCAATCGTATGAATAAACTAATCAAAAAAAGATTAAAATAATTGCAATATACCGGTTGACAAGTAAGACTTCTTACTGTATACTTAGTATATAAAGTTAGTTAATTGAAGTAAACAAAAGAACAGGAGTTCAAAATATGTCGAAAACAATGCAACTTAAGAAAGCTCGTAAAGATCGTAAAGGCGAGACAATTATTGAAGTACTTCCAAATAACGTTGTAGACAATCCCAAAGAAACAGACGCTCAGATTATTGAACGTATGCGTGAACGTTTCCAAATACTAGACGATATGACACAAGCATCAATTGATGGTGTTGTACGTGGTATGGTTGTAACGGGTCCTCCAGGAGTTGGTAAGTCATATGGTGTTGAACAAGTTCTAGAAAAGAATAGTTTGTTTGATGTCCTTGCTAACAATAAATTACGTTTTGAAGTTATTAAAGGTGCTAGTAGTGCAATTGGTTTGTACAAAGTACTTTACAATAATGCAGACAAAAACAGTGTTCTTGTGTTAGATGATTGTGATACAGTATTGTATGATGAGACATCGCTTAACTTGCTAAAGGCAGCACTTGACTCATGTAAGAAGCGTAAGCTATGCTGGAATACAGATAGTGCATTACTACGTAGGGAAGGTATTCCAGATACTTTTGAATTCCAAGGTAGTGTAATTTTTATTACTAACCTTAAGTTTGATAATGTACGTGGTAAAATTAAAGATCACTTAGCGGCAATCATGTCACGTTGTCATTACTTAGATCTTACAATGGATACTACACGTGAAAAAGTATTACGTTGTAAGCAGATTGTTGCAGATGGCATGCTTAATGAGTATGACTTTACAGCAGAAGAAGAAACAGACATAATGGACTTTATGATTAGTAACAAAGAAAAGATGCGTGAAATATCATTGCGTATGGTTACTAAATTAGCAGACTTGAAAAAGAGCTTCGGTTCTGAGAAGTGGAAACGTACTGCAGAAGTTACATGTATGCGTAGGGTTGCTGTTGTATAGCTTCTAAATTAGAAAAGCCCTTCGGGGCTTTTTTTGTGACTACCACTTGACTTTCCTTAACAATTAGTGTATTATAATAGTATGAAATGTAAAATCGTATTAAAAGATGAAGTGAACTGCAAGATCGAAGGTCTTGACGTTAACACTCGAAGAAAATGTGAGAAGGAATTAAAGTTCTTTCTTCCATACGCATTCCACGTGCCAGCATATAAGTTGGGTAGATGGGATGGATGTCAAAGTTACTTTACAGTAGGTGGTGTAACATATACTAACTTACTTGACAAAGTGCTTCCCATTATAATGAATGAAGGTTATGACATTGACATTGAAGACTTAAGAACAAAATATGAACTTGATTTTAATGTAGTAGATGAATCAACATTTCAACATAAACTGTGGCCTGAAAAACACCAAATGGTAGGACAGCCAGTTACACTACGTGATTATCAGATTGAGATTGTAAACAAGTATTTAGAAACTCCACATTGCTTGCAAGAAATTGCAACAGGTGCAGGTAAAACTCTTATTACAGCGGCACTTAGTGAACGTGTAGAAAAGTATGGAAGGTCAATTGTTATTGTACCAAACAAAGACTTGGTAAAACAAACAGCGGCAGATTATGAGAACTTAGGATTAGATGTTGGCGTGTATTACGGTGACAAAAAAGAACTAGGCAAAACACATACAATTTGTACGTGGCAGAGTTTGAATAGTATTAAGAAAAGATTTAGAGAAGGACAAAGCGAATTAAGTTTAGCAGAGTTTGCAGAAGACGTAGTATGTGTGATTGTAGACGAAGTTCATCAAGCTAAAGCAGACGTATTAAAAGAACTATTGACTAAGGAGTTTGCAAAGATTCCTTTAAGGTGGGGACTAACAGGAACTATACCAAAGGCAGAACATGAAAAGGTTTGCTTACAAGCATGTCTAGGTGAAGTAACTAACAAGCTAAGTGCAAGCACGTTGCAGGAGATGGATGTATTAAGTCAATGTCATGTTAACGTAGTGCAAATGAAAGAGTTTGCAGTCTACAATAATTATCAAAGTGAGTTAAGTTATTTAACTACAGACAAAGCACGTATAAAACATATTAGTGGACTAATTGATAAGATTAGTAAAAGCGGAAACACACTAGTATTAGTAGATCGTATCAAGGGTGGACAAATGATTTGTGAAAACCTTCCACATGCAAACTTTGTAAGTGGTGAGATGAAAACTACAACACGTAAAGATCATTATGATGAGATTAATGAAGGAACAAACCAAATTGTTGTAGCAACATACGGAGTTGCGGCAGTTGGTATTAACATTCCACGTATTTTTAACTTAGTACTAATAGAGCCCGGTAAGAGTTTTGTTAGAGTAATACAAAGTATTGGACGTGGAATACGTAAAGCTGAAGATAAAGACAATGTTCAAATATGGGACATTACAAGTACAGCAAAATTTAGTAAAAAACACTTAACCGAGCGTAAGAAGTTTTATAAAGAAGCCAATTATCCATTCTCTATAGAAAAAGTAGAATGGCAATAAGCCACACAGGAAATAAAATATGAAAATTTTAACAGTAGAAAACAATACTTACGAACTGGATGAGATTCCAGATCAGGTAGAAGACTTACGATACAGCATTTTAGACTATAGCAACCCAGGACACATTGATTACTATTTTATTCCATTAGTGTTCCTAGAAAGTTTTTATGCACCAGCCGCAGTATTAAAAATTGGTGATTACTCAATTACAATGCCATTAGATTGGAGCATAGTTATTTGTGATCCATCAGTTGGTGATCCAGAAGTTGTAAGTTTAATGAGTTTGAATGACAGGGGCTTTAGTGTGTTTGCATTTAATCCTATTACAGGATTTACACCTAAGTACTTGGACATATCAATAACTAATATTTACACAGATGTAAAATGGTATGCACCTAAGCTAAAGTTTGGACATTTATTAAATGTTCCATTGCATGACGGAGCAAATCCACCCTGTGTACTGTTTGTAAAGGAATCAAACAAGTTACCTGAAGTACTTGACATTAGTGAGCTTTGGTAGTAAACTATGAAGACTAGGATACATGTTAATCAGCACGTTGTTAAACGTAATGCTAAGACAGGTGAAAGAGAACCTGTATTAACATGCAAGACTTCTAAGAGTAATACATATGGACATGAAGTGTCTATTAAAGGTGATTCGAAAGTTATATACAGTCCAGACAAACCACTATCATGTGGTGCTAAAGTTTGGATAGAAACTGAAGGAGAAGTAGTAATTGTCAAATAAACTAAACATTAAAGAAGAGATGCGAGGTATTGATACCAAGGATAGAGGTTGGTATGACAGTCTTACTGAAGAAGAAAAGAAAAAGCTAGGCATATGGCTACTAATGCGTTATACTAGTAGTTGTGGTGATAAGATGTTTACTGAGCATTACTTAGAGTGGACTAACGAAGTAGTAAATGTACACTTTAACAAGCTACGTAAGCACCCACAGTTGCAACATCAGCTAATGCAGTTAGTTGGACTAGGGAAGACTACATTCCATCCTTGGATTGCACCTGGAAAAGCAATGAAACAAAGTAAGATACAGAAGTGGGTTATAGAAAACTATAATCATCTGAATGACGATGAAGTAGAAATTTTTATTAGTACTAAAACTAAAGATGACTTCAAGGAGTTGTTTGAAGAGTATGGGTACGATAAGAAGCAAATTAAAGAGCTGTTAAAATAAATGTTTAAATGTGAATACTGTTCTAAAACATTCAAGAAAGAGAATACACTAGTTGTTCATTTATGTGAACAGAAGCGTAGGCACATGCAAAAAGACGAAAAGCATGTACAACTTGGTTTTAGAGGTTATCAGTTATTCTATAAAATAGGAACAAATGCAAAGAATGAAAAAAGCTACCAGGAGTTTGCAAAAAGTCAATATTATATTGCGTTCTGTAAGTATGGTTATTATTGTAGGGACATTGGTATTGATGATGTACCGTCTTACACAACTTGGCTATTAAAGAATTCAATAAGATTAGACCATTGGTGTAGAGATAAGCATTTTGCGGCTTGGATGAAAGAACGACAAAACAACGAATCGTGTGAAAGAGGTGTTGAGCGTACTGTATTGTTTTTACAGAAGTGGGCAGAAGAAAACAACACAACATATAATACATACTTTCATACAATAGCACCAGCACTTGCAGTATTTCATATATGCAGTGGCAAAATTAGTCCGTGGGTATTGTTTACAAGTACAGCGGCACAAGATTTAATTGATAACATGAGTGGCGAACAACTAAAAATGATAACAGATTATTTAGATGTTGATTATTGGCAACGTAGAATGAATGTCAATCCACAGGATGGTAGATTTGTAACAGAAATTATGGAGCAAATGAAAATATGATATGGTCATTGATTTATATATTAGCATGTTTTGTATTACCAGTATATATGTTATATAAAATGGATAAGGAAGACCCAAATGATAGTTAACACAGATATTGACATTGATGTAGCTAATAGAGATAAGCTATTAAACCTTATTAACGGCACACCTGCAATGATTGCTCGCGAACATAAGCAAGTAAAACATAACACTGGTGTGTACTTCCATGAAATACCAAGTAATCCTTTTAATGGACTTAGCACAATAGATCATAAAGAAGCAGAGTCTATGGGTTACTTTAAAATTGATGTTATTAACGTTGGATTATATAAATCTATTGATACTAAGAAGAAGCTAGATGATTTGCTTGCAATGGATCCTATGTGGGAGTTACTAGAACATCGAGAAGTAGTAGAACAATGTTTCCACATACATAAGCACTTTGATATTATTAATACAATGAAGCCTACTAGTGTAGAACAGCTAGCGGCAGTGCTTGCAGTAATCAGACCGGCGAAGCGTCACTTACTTAATAAGGGTTGGGACGCTATTAACGCTGATGTATGGGTTAAACCTAGCACAGATGAATACTTTTTTAAAAAAGCACATGCTCACGCATATGCAGTTGCTATAGTATTGCAATTAAATATGTTAGCTAGTGGTTTTTCTTTACAAGGTTAATACTACGTCTTTTAATCCGCTTGGTGATGCTGTTGCTTAGTCTTACTTCTGGTCCTACAATAACTTCCATTTGTTTTACATTAAAACTTTGAATTGCGTATTGGTAATTCCATCTATTAAGTAATGCAATGTTGATGGGTAATTTTCTATTCGTTTCCCACCACCATTCTTCGCCTAATTCCAAGAACTTAATTCTCTCTTGGGTATCAGTTAAGCGATCGTACACATATAAGCTAGCAACATGGTTATCTATATTTTGGATAATCCCAAGGTATTCGTTTCCGGCATATGCTATGACAGTTAAGAATGGATATTCGTCTAATAGTTTCTGATGTTTTGTTTGCATTACTTCTATTTATGCTTTCAAAATCCGAACAATTTTGATAAATACAATACAGGAGTCTAACACATGTCAAATTACGGAACAACATACAATATTAATCAAGTAGGTGATCTTTACACCTTACAAGACCACGGTTCATCGCCAGGGCTTGGCAAGTACGCAAGTGCAAAAGGTACCTCAGTAAACAGTCCGGTTAACTATAGATTTTTAAAACTATTTCGAGGATTTGATACTGAGTTTTTCTTCTTTATAAAGAACCAAGATCGCAAGCCAATTATGTTACACGGCACTACTATGCAAGTATCCTTAATTGATCGTAATGATAGATCTACTGTAGTTAGTAAAAAAGCTATTATAACAGACTACGATGCAGGTAGTGTTAAAGTAATAATTACAAGTGGAGAGAGTTCTTTATTCTCACAAGGATTTTATGATCTAGTGTTTAGTTACACTACTGATCAAGGTTTAGTTGTTCCTATGTTTGCAGACTTAAACATGCGACCTAACTACACTGTTGAAGTAACAGAAGATGGTGATGCATTACCATTAACAACACAAATTAATTCATCCTTTACAACTTCAGTTGTAGGCGTAGACACATACTATTACAGTAGTGCCATGAAAGCCACAGGATACTATAACAAACCAAACGGATTAATTACACTAGCAGTATATGGCACAGGCTATACAGGTAATTTTTGGGTGCAAGGCTCATTAAATGACAATCCAGGCGAAAGCGACTGGTTTAACATAATATTAGGCTCGTACACCGAAGAATTTTACCCATATACTAATCACACTGGAATAGATCCATGGACATTCCGTACAAACGTAAAATTAATCAGAACAAAACACACATCACCAACAGGAACACTTGACAAAGTAGTAATAAGAGTGTAATATACATGTATGACTTTGATGAACGACTACGTAAGAACTCTGGTACCGGCTAACTGGCGATCAAGCCCTAGTGGATGGATATCTGGCAATTGCCCAATGTGTACTAGAAATGGTCAAGCACGACCTGATACTAAAGGCAGAGGTGGATTCTTATTTGACGTAGAAAAGTTTCAATATAATTGCTTTAATTGCACATTTAAAACTGGATGGGCACCACAGGGCAAAGTAACATCTAGATTAAAACAATTACTAACTACATTAGGTGCAGATGAGAATGATATTAATCGTATTCAACTTGAATTGTTACGTGAACAAGATGTAGCAACTTTATTAATAAAAACAGAGAAACGTAAAAACTTAATTATTGATTGGGACTTAAAAGAGCTGCCAGAAGATACTAAACCATTTATGCTACATGACGAGCCTACAGCAGATTGGTCGGAAGCAGTAGAATATTTAACTAGACGTGGGTTTGATGTAACTGATCCTAGATTCATGTATAGTAATAGTAAAACAAATGGTAGAGTCAACAAGCGTTTCATATTACCATTTACATATAAAAATAAAGTAGTAGGATACACAGCAAGATGGGCAGGAGATAGTATTCCAGATGGTATGCCCAAGTACTACAATCAGCAACCTAAGAAAGACTTTGTGTATGGGTTAGATAGACAGACTCCAGACAAGCATGTTGTTATTGTAACTGAAGGACAACTTGATGCAATAGTAACTGATGGGTGTGCAATAGGTAGTAATAATATAAATGATGAACAAGCAGATATACTACACAGCTTACAGAAACATATTATAATATTACCAGACGCAGATGATGCAGGAAAGTTAATGTGTAAGGCAGCAATAAAGCATGGGTGGAGTGTAGCATTTCCAGAATGGAAAGATTGCAAAGATGCCGCAGATGCCTTGACAAAATACGGAAGATTGTATACAATAAAGAGTATATTAAATAGTGCAGAAAGTAATGCAACTAAAATTGAATTAATTATGAGAAAGTATTGCAAATGATGAAAAAAGATGAAAATGTACAAGCAAAAGAATATGGCATAGACTTACAACGATTATTTGTTGAGTTTTTATCTCAGGACCAAGACTTATTCGCTAGAGTAAATGGAATACTTGATCCTTTGTATTTTGATAGAGAACTACGCAAGGGTGTTGAGTTTATACAAGAACATTCTATGGGATATAGTGCGTTACCTACATTGGAGCAAATTGTAGCTACAACAGGGCTAGAGTTACAGCCACTAAAAGATGTAGATGACAGACACAAGAAATGGTTTATAGATGAGTTTGAAGTATTTTGTAGACATAAAGCATTAGAAGGTGCAATCTTAACAAGTGCAGACTTGTTAGAAAAAGGTGACTACGGACCAGTAGAACGTATGATTAAAGATGCAGTCAATATTGGACTTGCTAAACATATGGGTACAGACTATTGGGAAGATCCAGCGGCACGTATTGAACGTGTACGTAATCAACGTGGTGGCACAAGCACAGGTTGGAAAGATATTGATAACAAACTATATGGTGGATTTAACAGAGGCGAATTAAATATATTTGCAGCTCCATCGGGTGGTGGTAAGAGTTTGTTCTTACAGAACTTAGCACTGAATTGGTCAATTGCAGGATTGAATGTAGTATATATTACACTAGAGCTTAGTGAAGAATTATCTAGTATGCGATTAGACAGTATGATTACTGGCATGGACACAAGATCAGTATTTAAGAACGCCGCCGACGTAGATTTAAAAGTACGTATGCAAGGTAAGAAAGCAGGTAAGCTACAGATTGTACAATTGCCAAATGGTATTACAATTAATGCTATTACAAGTTATATTAGAGAATTTGAAATTAAAAGTGATGTCAAAATAGATGCAGTATGTATTGATTACTTGGATCTAATGATGCCAGCACAAAATAAAGTAAATCCAAGTGATTTGTTTATTAAAGATAAATTTGTATCAGAAGAATTACGTAACTTTGCAGTAGAATATGATTATTTGTTTGCAACAGCATCTCAGTTAAACAGAGCGGCAGTAGAGGAAGTAGAATTTGATCACTCCCACATTGCAGGTGGTATAAGTAAGATTCAAACAGCAGACAACGTTATTGGTATATTTACAAGCCAAGCAATGCGTGAACGTGGGCGTTACCAAGTACAGTTTATGAAGACACGTAGTAGTAGTGGTGTTGGACAAAAAGTAGACTTAAAATTTGATATTGCAGGATTGCGTATTGAGGATCTAGACGAAGATGATCAAGGAACTACAATGAATCAACCTAGTGCTATGTTTGAGAAAATTAAAGCACAAAACAAAGTATCACATCAAGAAAAGAATATTGCTGAAAATAGTGTTGTGGAGAACACAATACAGGGCCACGACAAGTTACGTTCTATGCTCAAAAGAAGTAATAGTTAGATAAATACTACAATAAAGTAAGAAGTAAATTATTACTGGAGAAGAAACATGACACAGAAACGAACTCGTAGCTTATTAGAAGAAATAAATCTTTTAGCTCCAAAAAAGTCTAAAGATGCAATCTTAGAAAGTAGAGGTTCCAACGCCATAAGTAGTGTTATAAATGTATTAGATTTAATTGAGAATCATTACGATGCAGACGTAGCACAAGACTTGACAAAGCGTATCATGTTAAGTATAAAGAATAGAGACCCAGAACGATTCAATCGTGGGGTTAGGAAAATTAGAGGACCGAAATGAAAATAAGTGATATTGAACATATAGTAGGAACAAAGAAACGCCTAAACAGAGACAGCCGCAAACGCAGGTTAGTTCAGAAAGATCTTTATACTCCAAATTTAACTAAATTAGCAGAAGATGCCGGCGGTGCTAGAATTCAGCACTTAGAAGATCTTATTCTATGGGACGGTAGTCAAGGTGCTAAAAAAGCAATTGCAACATTACATCAAGTAGAACAACAACCAAATACAGTTACTATTAAATGGGACGGCTCACCAGCTGTTATGTTTGGAAGAAATGAAAAAGGTGAATTTGTACTTACTGATAAAAGTGGATTTAGTGCAAAAGGTTATGACGGAAAAGCAACTAGTGCTAAAGGTCTAAATCAAATGTTAAGCAACCGCCCAGGTGCAAAAAACCCAGATGCTAAAAAAGCAAATGACTATAAAAAGTTTATAGGAGCGATGACTAACATATGGGATAAAGTAGAAAGTTGTGTACCAGATAACTTTAGAGGATATGTGATGGGTGATTTACTTTGGTTAACAAAGCCACAAGTAACAGACAACAAATATGTATTCACACCTAACACAACAACGTATTCAGTAAAAGCAGACAGTGAAGTTGGTAAGAAGATTACTGACAGTGAAGTTGGTGTAGTAATACACATGGCAGTTGGCTTAGATGGCGAAAAAAGCAATGTTGATATGACACAATTTCAACAAGGCGCAACATACATTATGCCACCTGTAATGGTAACAAAATCTCCAGGTGTGGACATTCCAGCAATAGACGAATTAGAAAATTACTTAGACAAAAATGCACAAGCAATAGATAAATTGTTTGCAGTACCACCAGAATTAAAAATGGCAGACTTTGGCAAGATACTTTATGCTTACATCAACAACAGTGTTAAAGCAGGCAACCTAAATGATCTTGGAAGTACTTTCCAAAAGTTTGTTGATGGTAGTAAGTTATCAGAACCAAAGAAAGCACGTTTAATGGATTACATAAATAGTAACATAGACGGATTTAATGCAACATTTAATTTTATTAAAGGCATTCAAAAAGTAAAGAATATAGTTATTAAAACACTAGATGCACAAGACGCAGATGTTGAAGCTAGCACTTCAGGTCAAAGAGGCGGTGAAGGGTATGTAGTGGACAAGGATGTTAAACTAGTTAACAGAGCAGGATTTACAGCCGCAAATATGGCACAGGAAAGATAATTAAAATGTCGGCATTAAAACCAAAAGATGAAGTAGGGAAATTAGAAGTATCATTAAGGGTACTTGGTAATGAACTAATAGGTTTAAAAATGACAGTAGACGATTTTAAGATTAAGTGGTTAGTATACGGAGTTATTACACTCGTAGCACTAGCCTGGGCAGGCGGAACGTTTGGACCCATGCTAATGGACACATTTAGCGATTAAGGAAAATATTATGAATGAAATAGAAGAACAGTACGGAGAAACAAACCCACTAAAAGAGTTGAAGTTTATTCAATCATTGGGTGAAGCACGTATGTTTAAAACAAGAACACAAATTCAGCGCCAAGGTGCTAGAAGTATTACTGACCATTTATTTGTTAGTATGTTAAGCCTTTACGCTATGTCAAACGATTATAAGTTTGCACCAGAAGCAACAAAGTATGTTAAGCGTACTACTGCATTTGGTGGATTTAATAGAGCTAGTCCAAGTGGAACAGATTTGTATCAAACAATTTTCTCATTGAAAAAACCAGAAGGACTAAATGATGATCCTAAAGACAAATTACTTTTAAACAAAGTAAGAGTTGATGATCGTAGAATTAGAGCCTTTTTAAAGCAAATGGAATATGGTAAGTTAAACCCAGGTTCCGTACAAGCATTTTTCTATAAACTAGAAAAAGACTTAGCTATCCAAGATCCAAAATTAAAAGCGGCAAGACGCTTAGTAGGTAGTTGGGACAACTTAACTACAAATCAACAACAGTTAGCAGCCACACAATTAAACAAGCATTTTAGACTTAATGCTAGACGCAGTGATTTGTTTCCAATGTTTGGAAAATATGCAAATGACAAGAACTTGTTAATTGGCAGAGACGATAAGAAGTCAATAGGCGCTAGAGTAGCACGTGGTGCAGCAGCATTTGCGGCAGGTTACACTGCTGGCAAAATGACTGGTATGTAAGATATGGGCACAAGTAGACCTAACGAGGTTTTAACTGGATCCACTGATTTTTATACAATATGCACGTTAGTTGATATTACGGATACTGGAGTACTCACACCTAAAGATGATGCTAATGGGTACTTTGAAGCACAGAACTTAAATACTTTTATACAATGCATAAGTTTGCGTTCGCAACCTGTACTAAGTAGTGTAAGTAAGCTAGACGCAGTAGACTTATCGGATTACGAGTTTGGATCAAACTTTACTGGAATCCATGATGTTTGGGTGTTTAAGTTTGCAAGTGATACAGCAGATGCATGGAGAAGAGATACAAACCCTACATACGAACTAACAGAAGACTTTAACAAAACACCAATACACACAATATTAGAAGAAACAGCGAACATTAATCCAGAGCAAATAGACACAAAGACAAATAATAAAAATACGTACTTTAAGTTCAGCGAAAACGTATAAATAGTAATGTAAGTAACACGATTGTTGCTTTTTTAAATCAGCTCTTTTAAAGACGCTGCTAAAGATTGCGAGAGCAAAATATGGCAATGCAACAGTCAAGACTTGAGCGTGAAAATCTAGAGGCACATGTAGACTTATGTGCGGAGAGATATCGCGTGTTAGAAGAAAAATTAATCAGATTAGAGTCCAAAGTTGACGCTTTGGCATCTGCTATGAATAAGGTAGCAGAGAAACAGACAGCGGCAACACTTGGTAGCAACAAGCTAGTAATTGGAGCAGCTGCAACAGTTATCGCCGGCTTGCTTTCAACAGTAGTATTGCTATTGTTAAATCTAAATACGGTCACGCCGTTAGTAGGTGGTTAAATGTTACTTAACGAGTCATACAACACAATCGTTTCAGAAGCTAAAGTAGTTTTTGCTAAACGAGGAAATAGTGTAGCTAGAAAATTTAGATGCACAGTAGGACCACGTAAGGGACGAGTAGTAGCAAACCCAGGTCAATGTGCTGCTCCTATAAATCTTAAGAAAAGGTTTATATTAAAAAGAACAAAAAACGCTAAAGGTGCTAGAATGAACAAGAAGGCACAGAGGACTAAAAGATTAAGTCCTGCAAGTCGTATTGTAGCAAGATTAAATAAGGCTAGAGGATAATAACATGGATGTAATAAACAACAGCACAATTGATACTGTAATAGATTTTGCAAACGTAAAGTTTGGAATGGAGCTAACATCAGAAGATATTGTTGAACAATTAAAAGCGTTATCATTTTCACAAACTTTAAAACTATTGAGCTCAATGAAAAATGATGAACCAGAAGAGTTCTCAGAAATTATAGATTTAAGTGCAATGAACGAAGCCGGATATGGCGGAGCAGGCACAGCGAATCCAAGTAGAGCTACTATTAGAGCTGGATCTGGAGACGTAGAAAATAGACGTGCTAACAACATAGCACAAGATCAAAACAGAGATTCAAGAACCCCAAACCGTACAGTAGCAGGCGCAAGTAAAACTGCCACTGGACAAGGTGCAAATAGAGCATCACCAAATGATGATCCAGATGATGTCCAACGTGGACAAAATGCACAACAAGGTGCAGAAAATGCCAACCAGGCAGCATATAATGCACAAGAAATTGAACGATTAAAACAACTAGCAGGCGCCAGATAAATGAAAACAATTGAAACGCCAGGCGGAATCCCAACATTCTTATCACTAAGAGAAAACGAAATGTACGAAAACTTATTAGAACGTATATGTAAAACGGACCTATCTGAACGTGATAATTACTTAATTCAAAGTTTAGTTAACAAGAACATTGTTAGAAAAATAGTAGAGAATAATAAAGTATATTATGAACGAATGAAAGGGAGTCTATAATGCCAACACCAGAAGTACAAGACATGATGTCAATACTATCCAAGCTGAACGAAGTAGAAGCTATGGAAGTTTCACCTGCAACAAAAGCACAAAACTTAAAGAATGCACCTAAGCCAACTATACTAGCAAGCGTTAGTAAAGATGCAGTAGGAATGCTATCAATTCTAGAAAAGTTTGAGAAGGCTACAACATCAGCTACTAAACAAGTTATTACTGAATCAAAGCATGACGTATCTTTACTAAGTGCTTCAAAAGTCAATGATACTGTAGCAGTAGGCAGGTATGAAGTTGTACTTGAAAAGGCAACAGTAGTGCCGGGTATAAAGAAAACATTTTATAATATCAAAGAAGGTAACGAAACGTTATATAGTCAAGTAGCATTGTTTGAAACTGCTATGGGTATCGTTAAAGGTTTACTATTTGGTAATACAATCAATATTGATAAGTTATTAGACTTAGATAATAGATATGCTAGTAACTTAGCGGAAGCGGCAATGTTTAGGGTTAAAACCAAGACTCTTAAAGAAGGTTATAAACTTGATATTGCAATTACAAAACAACAGGCAGCGGTGTCGAAGATGAGTAGTTTGAAAAAACAAATCAAATCGGCCCTTTGAGCATAAATACATTATATAACAAAAACCTAGTGGGGTAAAAAATATGGAATTAAAACATTTAGAAGGAACTAGACTAACCAAGTTAGATAAAGTTCTAAACGAAGTATTCGGTATGAAATTTGACTTTGCGGCAGGAAATGCCAAATTAGCAAAGGTTAAAGTAGCAACTGAAACTAAAATTACAAAGCTACGTGAAAGTGGCATTGAAGTAAGTGACAAGCGATATCAGAAGTTATTGCTAGTACTAGAAGGTATAAACACAGCTATGAAAACAAACATTTTAAAAGAAGACGAACTAGCTTCAGCTGAAGTCCTACTAGCCGCAAAACAAATGGCAGACGATCTACAGAAAATGGCTGAAAATTTAGCTAGTATGCAAGTAGAAGAGTTAATGAGCATTACCAATGCAATGAAAGAAGAAGTTGGCGTAGCAGAAGCAGATGCATTTACAGCATCAGCAGAAGCAGCAATTGGTTCAGCTTTGGAAGCAGTTAAGGCAGCAAACGCACAGGTTGCAGACGCTGTATTAGTAGCTCAAGGCCAAGCACCAGAAACAGACATGGGTATGGATGATGGAATGGACGCAGACATGGATGCTACAATGGAACCAGAAATGGGACTAGACGCACCGATGGATGTTGACGCAGAAGCACCAATGGATGACTTTGAAGGCGCAGACGCGGCAAGTGCAGAATCAGACGTAGATGGAAGAGAAATGAAAGAAGATTCATATCTAACTGCATTACGTATGGTAAAAGAAGCACAGGCAGACGGCAAAGTTAATAAAGAAATTTTAAAGCAAGCATTTGCGGTTTTAAAGAAGTAGTATGAGATACGCTGACCTAATGGAAATCTCTTCGGTAGACTCTAAAGTAATAGATCTCTTATCGATATTAAGCAGCGAAGGTGTTGAAAGTATACCTATAGATGCATTAGTTAAAGAACTTGTATCTATGGGCATTGATGCAGACGATCAGAGTTTGTTCGATGAATTACAGAATTTGCCTATCGTTAACAACATTAAAGATGGCGTAGTTTATTTTAACACAGCGAGTATGGGTGCGTCTAACCTTAACAAGGTGGATCCAGAAAAAGGTAATAAACAAGTTAAGGCGATGGCTAAGAAGCAAGTAGATAAAGAGTTAAACAAATGAGTGTAGGATTGAACGCAGCACAGGCAAGGGCAAAAGCATCACAAGATATGATTGTGTTTAATGAAACACAGGCTATCATGAAGCAAGTAATCACTGAAAGTTCTTCAGGCAATTTCGAAGCGTATGTAGATGATACTACAACAATGACACTGTCAACTCCAAGTGCAAATAAAATTGGAACAATAAACACACCAACTGTCTCTAATGGAGACACTGTTATTATAAATGCACAGACAATCACACTAGGTACTACAGGAACCTCACTTAATGCAGTAGTTAGTGATATTAATGATGCAGGAGTAGCTGGAATTACAGCTAGTAAAGATGCAGGATATTTGGTATTAACTATAGAAGCATCAGCAAACGCATGGAATTATATAATTGGTGCAGGCACAGCAAATACTTCACTAGGTATTACTGCTGGCACGTACAGTATAACACATCCAAATAGTGTTAGCTATTTTAATGTATGGCAAGGTACTGCAATTGACAGAGGATTGCAAAACCAAATGGAATCAGTAATTAAGCATTTTCAAAACTTAGGTTATAAGTTAGAGAGACTTACTAATTCTACTACTAGTAATACATTGAAATGGTACATTTACTGGTAAGGAGTTACTATTGAAAATAGCCTTTATAGGTGATAGCTTCTCAGCTTATCATCAAGATGGACAGCTTAAAAATAGCTGGACATATCAACTTTCCCAACAATTCCCACAACACGAATATCATAATTATGCTTGCGGCGGCAGAGGATATGACTATTATCAATGGTGTTTACTTGATGCAAAAATACAACATGATGTAGACCTTATTTTTACTAATAGAACATTTAATCATAGAGTAGGTAAGCTATGGGGCAATCAAACGTTTAGGTTTGAAATTGATAAAATTGGTCAAGATAAACATATGTACTTTGCTAATACAGGAGCCGAATATAACAATAGAAGATATGAAGGTTTTGAAATATCTGATAACTACACATGTTGGAACCCAAATAAAGAAATATGGTATAGTGCTGGATTACACGAAAGAGTTAATATTATGTCTAATCCTAAAAAAGTACATCCTATGGAAGCCGGGTTTCTATTTGGATTGCAAGATGAGAGCAGTTCAGAGCATAAGCAAAGTTATAATGATCAATGGTACGATAATATGCATAATTTGTACAACTTTAAGCATATAATAAAACTTGAATTATTGCATATGTCCGGTAATTTGCCCAGTGCGACAAAAGCAATGTATGCCGCACATGGAATTAACAAAGGTGGTTTAAAACCTTTTAAAGAAGAACAACTAGAATGTTTTAAAGCAGGATTAATAGTATCTCCAACAGATGATCACTGGAGTAGACAAGGTAACATGTGGGCATTAAAAAATTATATATTAACTAAAGAAACCATTGACATCCTCTCAGAAGTATAGTATTATATATACATGCTTAAATTAACTAATCCCTATCCGTATAAAGAATTAACTCGTAAGAGCGTAGATGGCCAAAGACTGTATGAAAACCCATGGGGTGATCCAGTTCCGAGTGTTACTACCATCCTTAGTGCTACACAACCAGCAGAGAAGCGTAAAGCTCTTGCAAACTGGCGTAAACGTGTAGGAACAGAAGAAGCTCAACGTGTAACTACAACCGCCGCTAATCGTGGAACGGTTATGCACAACATCCTAGAACATTGGGCACTTGGACAGTATGACACATACAATCCAGGAAATAACATTGTTCATAGACAAGCTAAGAAAATGGCAGATGTTGTTATTGAAAATATTGAACCAGATATCCAAGAAATATGGGGTACTGAAGTTATGCTTTGTTTGCCACAGCTATATGCTGGTACTACTGACTTAGTTGGTATGTATAAAGGTAAGCAAACTATCATGGACTTTAAACAAACTAATAAACCTAAAAAACGTGAATGGATCGATGATTATTTCATGCAAGGAGCTGCATATGCATTAGCACATAACGAAATGTTTGAAACAAAGATTGAGAACATTGCAATCTTTATGTGTAGTGGAGATTTAGAGTTTCAACTGTTTGAATCAGACGCCGCAGAGTTTAAAGATTGGGAAATTAAATGGTCGAAACGAGTAGCTCAGTTCTACAACGTATCATAAATATATACAAGTAAAGTACAACAAATGAAAGACACATGGCAACTATCTTTGAAAGAACGACTCAAGCGATGGCGTCTTTTGAGATCAGAAGTTAAAGAACTACCAAGCACTAGCGAGAAGGTTACAAAGGTTTTAGATTTTTGGAAATCAACACCGGTAAGTGCAAGAGCAATGGACCCATACGATAATAGCACATGGCTTAGTCCTTGGGAACTATTAGAAGAGAATGTATATGACGACAATAGTATTTCGTTAATGATGGCATATACTCTACAGTACAGCAACACACCTACTAGATTGTTGCTTGTACAAGATGTGGATAATAGTGAAATAAAGTTAATAGTTTTAGTTGACAATAAGTATGTAATCAACTATAATTATAACACAATAGATACGTTAGATTCAATTGGCAATGTAAATATTTTAGAAGATATTGACGTTACACAGTTAACCAAATAGTTATTAGATATAAACACAAGTTAAATACAATACTGTTTGATACAGAACAAAAACAACATATGGACGAGATAAATGAGTAAAAATATTATTATAGCAAAAAGAGACGGTTCAAAGGAAGAATTAGATTTAGAAAAAATGCATAAAGTAGTTTTTTATGCATGTGAAGGTGTTACAGGAGTTAGTGCTAGTGAAGTCGAAATTAAGAGCCACATATCTTTTTATAATGGTATTGAAACAAAAGACGTACAAGAAACATTAATTAAGTCTGCTGCAGATCTTATCTCAGAAGAGACACCTAATTATCAATGGGTAGCAGGACGTTTAATTAATTATCATTTGCGAAAAATAGTATACAACTCATTTGAACCAGACCACTTGCGTGATATAGCTCGTAAGAATGTTGATCTAGGCATATACGACGAAGCATTTTTTACTTTTTATAATGACGAAGAAGTTGAACAACTAAACACATTTATTAAACATGATCGAGATGAAAATATTGCTTATGTTGGAATGGAACAGTTTAGAGGAAAGTACCTAGCACAAAATCGTGCTACTGGAATGATTTACGAAACACCGCAAGTTGCATATATGATGATATCAGCAACGTTGTTTAGTACATATCCAAAAGAAACACGTATGAAATATGTAAAGGATTTTTATGATGCTATTAGCAACTTTGATATCAGTTTACCTACTCCTATCATGGCTGGGTTACGCACTCCACAAAGGCAGTTTTCAAGTTGTGTCCTTATCGAAACTGACGATAGCCTCGATAGTATTAATTCTACTGTTAGTAGCATTGTCAAGTACGTAAGTCAAAAAGCAGGCATTGGTATTGGCGCAGGAAGTATTCGTTCTATTGGTTCACCTATTAGACGTGGAGATGCTACACATACAGGCGTTATTCCGTTCTACAAATTATTTCAAAGTGCAGTAAAGTCATGTAGCCAAGGTGGTGTACGTGGTGGGGCGGCTACATTGTATTATCCAATTTGGCACTTAGAAGCAGAAGAATTACTTGTGTTAAAAAACAATAAAGGTACAGAAGACAATCGTGTTCGTCATATGGATTACGGTGTACAGTTTAACAAGTTAATGTACGAACGTTTAATGACTGGCGGAGATATTACTTTATTCTCACCTAGTGACGTTCCTGGCCTATACGAAGCCTTTTTTAACGATCAAGAAAAATTTAAAGAATTATACGAAGAAGCAGAGCGTACAGTTACTAGGAAGAAGACTCTAAGAGCTTCGGACGTTTTTGGTACGTTTATGGAAGAACGTAAAAACACAGGACGCATTTACTTACAAAATGTTGATCATGCAAATACACATGGAGCATTTGATGAGCAGGTTGCACCTATTAAACAAAGTAACTTATGTTGTGAAATTAACTTACCAACTAAGCCTTTAAAGCATTTCCATGACGAAGAAGGCGAAATTAGCCTTTGTACATTAAGTGCTATTAATTGGGGTAACATTAAGTCACCTAAAGACTTTGAACGTGTATGTAACTTAGCAGTTAGAGCATTAGATGAGTTATTAGATTATCAGAACTATCCCGTTATTGCCGCCGAACTAAGTACTATGAAACGTAGACCACTTGGTGTTGGTATTATTAACTTTGCGTTCTGGTTAGCTAAGAATGACTTAAACTATCAAGACATTGACTCAGCAGGATTAGCAAAGATAGATGAATGGACAGAAGCATGGAGTTATTACTTAATTAAAGCAAGTGCAGACTTAGCTATTGAAAAAGGTAATATTACCGGCGTTATGGAAACTAAGTATGGACTAGGTATTACACCTAACATGACATACAAAAAAGAGGTAGATGAATTAGTGCCTCATAAAGAACGTCAAGATTGGAAAGGACTACGCAAGCAACTAAAAGAAACAGGTATACGTAATTCTACTTTAATGGCGCTTATGCCAGCTGAAACTTCAGCACAAATTAGTAACAGCACAAACGGAATAGAGCCACCACGTGCATTCGTTAGTGTAAAGCAAAGTAAACACGGAGTACTCAAACAAGTAGTTCCAGGTTATCCACGCTTAAAGAACAAATATGACCTACTGTGGACGCAACGTAGCCCAGAAGGTTATTTAAAGATTATGGCTGTATTACAAAAGTATATTGATCAAGGTATCAGCGTTAATACAAGCTATAACCCAGAATTTTATGAAGATGAAAAAATACCAATGTCTACAATGCTACAGCATCTAGTTATGTTTTATAAGTATGGCGGAAAGCAATTATACTATTTTAATACATATGATGGCCAAGGCGAGATAGACGTAACAAGTGAAAATTTAGAAGACTTACCGCAAGGCATCATCGATGATGACGATTGCGATAGTTGTGTAATTTAAAAGAGAAGATGAGAGATAATGTCAATACTAAATGTAAAAAATGAAAAATACCACACAGAAGCGAATGCGTTTCTAGATGGAGATCTTGGGTTTCAGCGATATGATACTGTTAAGTATAAACAGTTTGATAAACTAACTGAAAAACAATTAGGTTTCTTTTGGCGCCCAGAAGAAGTAGATGTTAGTAAGGATTCAAAAGATTTTAAAGATCTTACTGATCACGAACAACATATCTTTACGGCTAACCTTAAAAGACAGATCCTATTAGATAGCGTACAAGGACGAGCACCAGTAGAAGCATTTGCTCCTATTGTTAGTTTACCAGAACTTGAAAACTGGATTATCACGTGGACGTTTAGTGAAACAATTCACTCACGTAGTTACACACATATTATTCGTAATATCTATTCAAACCCAACTAAAGTGTTTGACGAATTAGCAGACAGTAAAGAGATTGTTGAATGTGCAGACGACATTAGTAAGTACTACAATGATCTTATTGATTATGCAAAATGGTACCATCTACTAGGCGTAGGTACACATACAGTAAATGGCAAGAAGATTGTTATTGACATGTACGAGCTGAAGAAGAAAGTTTGGCTATGTGTTAATAGTGTTAATGTTCTTGAAGGTATTAGATTCTATGTTAGTTTTGCTTGCTCGTGGGCATTTGCAGAACTTAAGAAAATGGAAGGTAATGCTAAAATTATTAAGTTCATTGCACGTGATGAAAATGTACACTTAGCAAGTACACAGTATTTGTTGTCAAAAGTGTTAACTAAAGAAGATCCAGATTTTGAAAAAATAAGAAAAGAATGCGAGCCAGAAGTTATTCAAATGTTTGTGGACGCAGTAGAGCAAGAAAAAGAATGGGCAGATTACCTGTTCAAAGACGGATCAATGATTGGCTTAAATGCACAGCTACTACATTCATATATTGAATGGATTTGTTGTAAGCGTATGGTTGCATTGGGTATGAAATGTCCGTATACAACTTCACAGTCTAATCCACTTCCGTGGACAGCAAAATGGATTAGTGGAGCAGAAGTACAAGTAGCACCACAAGAAACAGAGATTAGTTCTTATATAGTCGGCGGTGTGAAAAAAGACGTATCCGACGATACGTTCTCAGGAATGAGTTTATAACAAAGCGATAGCACAATGATTACAATTTACGGAAAAACAGCGTGTCCATATTGCGTACAAGCAAAGGCACTTTGCGAAAAACGTGGATATGAATACGAGTATAAACAGCTAGGCACAGATTTTGAAAGGGAACTAATGACAGAAAAGTTTCCAACAGCAAGAACGTTCCCACAAATAGTTATTGGCGAACTCAATATAGGTGGCTACGATCAACTACTACAATATATCGAAGATACCGGATACAACGGTACTGGATACACAATAGGAAACTAATATGTTAATAGACGTACAATACAAGAAGAATGATATAGTAAGTTTAAAACTTACTTCAGGTGAAGAAATGGTCGCAAGACTAGAAGCGGAAACAGAAACAGAAATTACAATAGTAAAGCCTTACATGCTAATAGCAAATCCAGACGGACAAGTAGGCCTTGCACCATTTATGTTTACTGTAACTCCAGATGCGAAGTTTAAACTAAAGATAAATAATGTTATATGCATAGTTAAAACAGCAAAAGATGCTGCAGATATGTATATTAAACAAAGTACAGGAATAGCAATTGCCACAGGTTCATAGAAACGGAGACGCTAGATTATGTGGTGCAACTACAAATGCACAAGCACATATGAATGTCTACATAAACACTCAACCAATTAGTGTTGATGGAGATCCAAATAGCCATGGCGGTGGAAGCCTTGGTGCTAGATGTAAAAACTTTTATGTAGGTGGAAAGCTAGTAGTACTAAATGGTAACCCAGCAGGCGCAGACGTGTTCTGTCCAATTCCACCACATTGTGGTCCAGACGCTAGTTCTGGAAGTCCAGACGTATACATAGGATTATAATATGAGCAATGATTTCGTTGAAGGTATAAAGGATGCTAGTGATTATATAAACGGCACATCTGTAGATATTCCTACAGGTAAAGTTACAGTCAACGCAAATGATGGTAGTATAACAGCTCAAACACAAGCATACAGCTTGAAAGAAATCATATGTAGCCTTTTAGCAGGAAACGGCATTAAATTGCCTAACTTACAAATATGTTTAAAAATTAACTTAGGTAGATTAATACCTGAGATTCCAGCAGGCTTAGAAGACTTAAAAGCTAAACTAGAAGAAGCAGAAGCCGCATTAGACGAATTTATTGCACATACAAATATTGACAATGCACTAGGTAGACTTAATGCCGCAGTAGCAGAATTTGCCGCTATTGCAAACATGATTAACTTCTGTGGAACACCAGTAGTACCACGTGCTATACCAAACGTCTTACGAGATGCAATGGGTAGTTTTACAGGTGCAGGAAAAGGTATACTTGACACACTTGGCACAATGGCAAGTAGCGACATTGGTGGGTGTATAGGCGGAGATGGTAAATTTAATCCAGACCTATTTACTGGTGGATTGTTAGGAAAGCTAGGAGCTCAAATTGGAGCGTTATCTAGTTTACCAGATGCAATTAAGCAAGATATTATGAATGACCTAAATGGGTTTACTTCAGATATGAAAAATTTAATAGAATTTGAAAATAACTTTGCAGGAGCTTCGTCAAATGGCGGTAGCTTATTTTCACCAACAAATAGAGTAAATGCAAACGTTGGCGTAGCAGTTGATATGGATAATATGACACTAGCAAAAAGTCAGCAGTATGCAAGTAACTTACAATCATTATATAATGGATTAAAAGCATACGAAGTAGATGCAAATGGTAATAACATTTTTGATTATTTACTAGAACCAGAGATGATTGCAAAATTAAACAATGATGGAAGCACGACTGTTCCATTATCAGAAAGAGATCCTATATACGATCATTGTAATAGGGTTATTGGGTATACAGAGCGTAGTACACAAACAGTACAAGAAACTAGTGTAGGAAGTCCTGTATCAGCAAACACCCAACCAGGCTTAGTAGGATTAGCAGAAAGTGGAACAATAGTAACTAGTACACCAGCTACTACATCAGTACTTGATGGAACATCATCTGTCAGTAGTACTAGTCGTATGGGAACAGGTGCAAAAGGCACAACAGGTGCTACAGGTGCTCAAGGCCCAGCAGGTGCTGCAATTGCTGAAAATCAACCTACAAGTAATAGACCAGCAAACCCAGCATTAGGACAAATTATCTTTAATACAACTACAAATATGTTTGAAGGTTGGAATGGTACAATATGGGTAACAATAGTATCAGCAGTATCATTAGAAATAACACCGTAATAGCGTTAATAACGCTATTTTACACAAATCCACAAAAAACAAGACATTTCGGTTGACAAATGTAACTCTTACTAGTATAGTAGTAGTTAATAAGAACTTAACTTAGAAAAAGTGAATATTATGGAAAAAAGTAATGAGAGCAACTAAATATGACGATGGCATAAAGAGGATTAAAGCTAAAATTGAAGTCCCAATGAGTGAGGACGATGTTAGTAACTTTATTCTTAGTGCCCTTACAAGTAACGTAGTTGATTTATCAGCAGTGCAACGCCTTAACAAGCGTGAACTGTTACAGCTAGCAAAAGAAGAAGTTCGCATAAATGGAACTGAAGCTATTGTATCAGAATCTGTAGATAATGACACGAAAGTTATAGTAAGGAACTATGTCAAGCAAATGTTTCCGGAATTGCAATAATGAAAGATGATGTACTTGATTATCTGTTTGATATAACAGAGAATATGGATATACATGCCCATGCAAGTGAGTCTTTTTATGATCCTTTATCAGATATGGAACCCAAAATTGGTGTAGACGTATTAATAAAGGTGGCTGCAATTAACGAGAACATTCAGCACTAAATAACACGTAAGCGAATTATGCCGATGTAGCTCAGCTGGTAGAGCAATTGATTTGTAATCAATAGGTCCCGAGTTCGACTCTTGGTATCGGCACCATTACATACTATGCCCCGATGGTGGAATTGGTAGACACGCTAGTCTTAGGAACTAGTGCGAAAGCGTGAGAGTTCGAGTCTCTCTTGGGGCACCAAAATACTAGAACTAATTAATAGGCTAATAGGAATGCCGGCTGAGAAAAGCAATAGACAACGGACATAAATACACATAGTAATAAGTTAGGAAAGGATTACTGTAATGGAAGATACAATAAAGCAAGCACTTGAACTTCATGCCAGAGGCCAAATTGCGAAACATAAAGCCAACGTACTAATTTACTTAAAGAATCCTGTAGGCATTGGAGAACATCCAGGTGTCATAGACGCAGTTGAAGAAGAGATTCAAGCAATTGCAAAATATCACGATCAACTTGAAGTACTAAGTACGTACTTCTAAATTATCGGGGCTGTAGCTCACCTGGGAGAGCGCCTGCTTTGCAAGCAGGAGGTAGTCGGTTCGAGTCCGTCCAGCTCCACCAATTTTAATAGTGGAAATAAATGAAAACTGTAATATATCAAAACAATCTAGGAAGTGCATCAGGAATTCACTGGTGGCTTGCTAATGAAACTAATGTAGGACCGCAGCTGTATTCATTTACTGATGCGTATTTGCGTCCGGCAGGAGATCACGTTGGTGGCATTGTAATTGAAGATAGTAGTGCAGAATTACACAGTACACATAAAGAATCACTGTTAATATTAGATACAACTACTGCAACCGGCGAGTTAGATGTATTAGCTCCTTTTACAAACGTAGCTGATACTAACCACACTGAAAAACATGATATGTTTTTATGGAGTAACTTTGGTGGTAACTTACTTGATACAACACAGGTTATTAAAGCAGATAAAACTATTTTAGTAGATAACACTCCTGAAGAACAACTATTCTTTTATATTAGTCAATACGCATTTTCGTGGATTGATTCAATAGAAGACTTAGATGAACAAACAACAGAGTGGGTAAACGATCACCCAGAATCGTCAATTTTTAACGACATTTGGTTAAATAAGCATAAGGAAGTCTTCCATAAGGCATTTACTGATGGAACACTCAAGTACATGTGGCAATTAAACTTTGCACATCATGACTTGGCAAACAATTTAAAGAGTGGCGGAACTGATACACAGATCCCTGATGCAGATGATCATGGAAGACTGTTTGAAGTTAAACGCAACGATATAGCAGAGCAGTCAATGACAGATACTTTATTTGAATATTCAAATAGAGAAATAGATCATATAGTAGTAGGTGATGATTGGTTTAAGGATAAAGGAGACAGTATTTTAAGTTACCTTGATATGTTAAACACATTTAGACTTAAGAAATTCTATTTAGATTATCACAAAATGTACATGCGAAAAAAAGTATTGTACGAAGATAAATTTTCAAAACATTTATAGGAGTATAGGCTATGGCTTATTCAGACAAGGTGATGGACCATTATGAGAACCCACGAAACGTAGGTAAATTTAATGCTGAAGAAAGTAACATTGGTACAGGTATGGTAGGAGCTCCAGCGTGTGGAGACGTAATGCGTTTACAAATCAAAGTAGATGAAAATGGTATTATTGAAGATGCTAAATTCAAAACTTATGGTTGCGGTAGTGCTATTGCTAGTAGTAGTTTATTAACTACAATGGTAAAAGGTATGACGTTAGATAAAGCAGGCTCAATAAAGAACATGGATATTGCACATGAACTTGCATTACCTCCAGTTAAGATACATTGCAGTGTACTAGCCGAAGATGCAATTAAATCTGCTATTGCAGATTATCAAGGCAAAAACCCAGTACCTGAGGGTGCTAGCTACTACGAAATTAAGTAGATAACTAATATAGTGGAGGGTTGGCAGAGTGGTCGATCGCGTTGGTCTTGAAAACCAATGAACTGCAAGGTTCCGAGAGTTCGAATCTCTCACCCTCCGCCAGTAACATTAAGGAAGTTAAATGAATACAGTAGATAAAATAACAACAACTAGTTGGATATGACCATAAAAAGAATTTTTACATACGGTTGTAGTTTTGGAAGATGGCGCTGGCCTTGTTGGCCTGATATGATTCAGAAAAACTTTGGTGACGAATACAAATATATAAAAAACTCTAATGCTGGCTTAGGCAATCAAGGTATATTCTGCATGATGCTTGAAGATGATTTGCATTTTAAATTTACAGAAGACGATATTATATTAGTAGGTTGGTCTGCATGGGCAAGGGAAGATAGACTCCAAGAAAACGGTTTCTGGGAATGTTATGGTAACCTACTAACTTCTCTTAATCCTTCTGATAAGTATGGTGAAGAATATATAAAAAAATACTGGTCAATGTCAAACGACATAATGAGAAACACTTCGGCAATTATAGCCGCAAGTAAGATGTTTAATATTACACATCAACATCATATTTTTGATTATGATAATTTAGAAGATAATAACGCACAGAGTAAAACATATAAACTTATGAACAAATTAAATTGGAAAACTGAACCTGCTTCCAGTAGATATAACTTTAACCAGCATTGGGCAAACTTACCTGAAAAAGAATTATTCAATGACAATAAAGGATATGAGCATAATTCACGGTTTAGTGGTCGTGTAATAGATAATCATCCTGATATTATTGCACAACTTGAACACACAACCGCAGTACTTGAAAAAATAGGTCTAACAATGAAACAAGAGACCATAGATTTTTATACACAAGAATACCAACGAGTAATTGACTACATTGATAATAGTGACCCAATTAAAAGAGAATTATTACAAGACGGCAATTGGAATTGTTTTTCCGAAACATTTAAAATTGTGTTTCCAGAAATAGACGCACATTCGACTGGCCCATTTTCCCAGAAGATTATAAGATAAATAACTGCATAACGAGAGTAGAAAAAATGAATATAGTAGATAAAATAAAAGAACAAATTAATGGCAATGCTATTGTACTTTATATGAAAGGCAATCCTACGTTTCCAGCTTGTGGATTTTCAGCACAAACAGTACAAAACTTACAAAATTGTAATGAGAAGTTTGCATATATTGATATATTACAAGATGATGAAATAAGGCAAGGCATAAAAGACTTTAGTGATTGGCCTACAATACCTCAAGTATATGTAAACGGTGAATTTATAGGCGGCTGTGATATTGTAAATGACATGGCACAATCGGGCGAACTAGCCGAACTGATAAGTACTACTATAACTAGAAAGTAAATATGATAGGAATATACCAACACGTTAATGCACACGCACCAGCAATTCACTGGTGGCTTGCTAGCGACCCACGCTTTGGACCCCAAATATACGAAGGCAGAAACCCAAATCCAGATAACTTAGCAATTGGTAATATAGTTTCAGAATTACGTGCCGATTCTGCTATTGATACACAACTATATAATTCCCATCAAGAATCACTTAGAATGATGGAAAACAAAAGAGAAAATAATGGTAGTGTAGATTGTCTTACAGATTATTTTAAATTTAATAACAAATTTGAATACCCAGTATGGAGTAATTACTTTGGTTGTTGTGATAACCCACAATTTGCTCCACAATGCGAAAAACTTATTGTTGCAAAAGCTACAACAAAACAAAGTGCAATGTTTTACATAAGTCAATATGCATTTAATAGAATGCCTGCAGATAGAATCGATGTCCATACTAAGATTTGGTGGGAAGATCATATGCTAATGGCTGGAAAAGAAATTGGAAAATGGAAAGAAGTTTGGTATAGAGACTATCATCAGCAATGTATTCAAGATGCAACAGATGGTAAGCTACAGTACATGTGGCAATTAAATTTTGCTCATTGGGATTTATACCATGCACAACTTGACGGCAACAATAGTTTTAAATTAGACTATTCGTTTCATAGACTGTTTGAACGAAAGCATGAAACTACAGATGAAATAGCACAAGACTTATCATTGTCGTACATAAAGAATTATAATAGAGATCATTTAGTAATTGATGTTGAATGGTTTAAGAAAACAGACAAAATACTTGATTATTTAGGCGTAAGCAATAGTCAAATATTAAAAGATACAGCAAAATTGTATCACACTAGGTACTATGCAGTTAAGCATGCGTACAAAAAACTTTATAATAAATACTACAAAGGAGAATAATTATGAAAAAGATATTAGTAACAATGTTTGCCGCACTCACACTTCTACTTACAGCAGGACAAGCTACTGCAAAAGAAGTGAACATGGTGATTTATGATTTTGAAGTTACACGAGTTATAGATGGAGACACAGTAGCATTTAAAGCAGACTTTTTACCAGAGCCACTTAAACAAGAACTAAGTATTCGTGTTTACGGCGTAGATACTCCTGAGAAAAGTTGGAGAGCTGAATGTACAGAAGAAGCTGGTTGGGGAGAGCTTGCAAGTAAATTTACTAAAAGCAAACTTAACGGTGCAACTAAAATACAAGTAGCAATCTATAAGTGGGACAAATATGGCGGGCGTGTATTAGGTGATATTATTATTGATGGCAAAAGTTTACGACACATGCTAATTGATAATGGATTTGCCAGAGAATACTACGGCGACAAAAAAGAATCTTGGTGTAAGTAAAACGGTTGACAAGTTAACCTACTTATACTAAAATAGCAACATGCACCCTTCGTCTATCGGTTAGGACACACGGTTTTCATCCGTGCAAGAGGAGTTCGATTCTCCTAGGGTGTACCAAATTGAGGAATTAATGCAAAATATTGAATGTCACGTATGTACGCATACACAAGGATTTTATGGAAACACATTTCTATGGTTTTTTAACCTACATGAAGGATTTGCAGAAGCTCCGCTAAGACCTCGGCACACAGTAAAAGAACTACAGCCGGGTGGTGATTACGAAACTAAAGCTGATGAGTACGAAACAGCTAGACCAGAGATTGGTTTCTTTCACTTTAGACCTGATGATTATCATAGGTGGTTTTTAAGTGACATGGATTGGAACACACACGTATCAAATGTGTTAAAAGAACAAGCAGATACAAAGTGGCGATCAAAGACAGCAATTAGTAAGTTATTAGTAAAGCCGCAAGTACATGCACCAAAGCAAATACTTGCCAAGACTAAAGAACTGTTTCTAAATGCACCAATAAGTACAGTATATAACCTAACTACTGATAAGGACAATATTAAATTCTTTGAACACATAACAGATAGGTTAATAGTTCTTAACACATCAATAGAACCGTATGAAGAAGTGTTAAACAACACAATAAGACAAAAAGAACTAAACGATACAGCGTTAGAAACAATTAGAGAAACACACTCGGTACTTGATGTGGATGTTGATAAATTGTTTTTTAAATATGACGAAGAGGAATACCAGAAAGTATTAACAGTGTTAGGAACAGTGCCTATTGCTAACTGGAAGAAAAAACTAGACTATGCAAAGGAGATTATAGGTGAAAAGTAAAGATGTAGAATGCCATTTATTAATGCACACAGCATGTATGAGTGGAAATTTCTTTTTATATTTTATGGGACAGCATGAAGGATTTTTAAGTGGTAAAAAATGGAATAGAAATACACGTATAGATAAATTTTGGGGTGAGAAATCACCAGAGCCATTACACTTATCAATTGAACGACACAATCTATGGCAAGGTGCATTAGGCGAAGCTGAAAATAGCCCACACCAAAACACTTCAGTTGTAGCATGGGACGAACACGTTAGATGGTCGTATCTTATGGCAAGTAAATTAAAAGATAATGAAACAGTTCGCACGTTCACTAAGCTATCCGTTAAACCAAACTTGTTGCATAATGTTAAGCATGCAATGAAAGAACATGTAGTTGAGCAACTAATTGAAACAGTAACTCCTGAATGTTTATACTTACTTTGTGTTTCTAAACCAGACCACTATGATAAGTTCTTAGCAAGAGCAGAAAAATTAAGACCGTATGATGATCCAGGGTTAAATGACAGATACTTGTTTGATAACTTACTAGGACAACGTGAACATATACCAGATTTAGAAAAGCTAGTTCCTAAAGTAGTGGAAATAGACGTAGGCAAAATACTATTTGATTTAGATGAAGATGAATACAACAATTGGTGTGTGCATTTAAAGTCTCCAGCACTCGAAGGTTGGAAGGACTTGGTCAAAGAATATACAGACACATTTTTTACAGAGAACAAATAACAATGGCAATAATTAAAGAAACAGTACTAGAAGTAACACATTACACTGATACCTTATTTCATTTTGTAACCACACGAGCGCCTCACGTTAGATTCCGTGATGGTGAGTTTTTAATGATTGGACTAGATAATTGGTCTGAGAAGTTACAAAAAAGTAAACCAATAATGAGAGCTTACAGTGTAGCAAGCCCTAACCATCAAGACACACTAGAGTTCTACAGTATTAAAGTACAAGACGGACCGTTAACAAGCAGGCTACAGCACATTAAACCAGGCGACGAGTTTCTAGTAAATGACAAACCAGTTGGCACCTTAGTACATGCTAACTTAAACCCTGGCCGTAACTTATATCTATTAGCTACAGGAACAGGCATTGCTCCGTTTATGAGTATTATACGTGGAATTGATACATACGAATATTATGATAATGTTATTTTAGTATGGGGCACTAGGATTGCAAAGGAACTTGCATTTAGAGAGCTACTTGAAGGACTAAATGACGATGAAATATTTAGTGAAGTAACTGAAGGCAAACTAAAATGTTACTTTACATGTACACGTGAAACATATGAAAACGAAGGCCGTGTTACAACAGCAATGTATGAAAACAAAGTACAAGACAAATTAGGACTACCAGAACTTTCACCATTACACGATAGAGTAATGATTTGCGGATCTATGGAAATGAATATTGAACTTAAAGAATATTTAGAAGAGATGGGATTCACAGAAGGCACAAATAAGACGCCGGGAGAGTTTGTAATAGAAAGAGCATTCGTAGGATGAGAACAGCAGAACAAAAAAAGTTAATTACAGATAGATATACAACAGCAGAATTACACAAGGACGTAGTGAATCAAGGATTTATTGATTACTTACTTAATCAGTATCATAATTCAAAACAAATTGTAAAATATAAAGAAGCAGGATCTAAGGGTCCTGTTGTTATGAACTATAGCCCAGATAGACAAGAGTATGAAGCATGGTTTACTCCTGTACAAAACTTTGTAGATCATTTAATTGGTGAAGACAATATGGTATGGGGCAGTAACATATTTAAAGTTGAAAAACCTCACATAGTACATAATGATGATTACCACGAAAAGATATACGATATCTTTAAGACAGTAGTTATTCCATTAGAAATATCCAAGCCAACTAGCTTTATTGTATTTGATCAATATTACTTAGATGGTCCTATTAAGTGCTTTAGGGGATATCCAAAAGTTCCAGAAAGCTTCTATAATAAAAGTTTAACAGACTACAGTAACATAGAAGGTTTTACGGACATTCCATTCAATAAAGAAATATACAACGAGTATCTTACACACATACCTTATGAAGCATTACATGGTCTTACAGTTGAAGCAATTGTACGTTGGCAACCTGGTGATGCAATAACATTTGATATGGGTAAGCTACATAGTGCAGTTAATTTTAATGCACAAGGTATAGACTACAAGATCGGATACAGTATTTTTACTGGTAAATAGTGTTGTAGACAAAGCATAGTTTGGCCCAACGGATTTCACCGTTTCAGGACACAGCTATAGGACTTATGATTCGTCTGCTTATTTGAAATTAGAGAGGTAAAATATGACTCTAATAGGACATAACAGTAAGGGTGATGCTGATAAGAAATTAATTATTGATATCACGGACATATACGATCAACGAGATAGAAAGCGGAAAGAGCTTAGATTTTATACTACAGAGTTAGATAATTTAATGGCTAAGCTAGGAAGAATTCAACAAGAAGTTGGCGTAACAGAAACTATTATTAGATTAATAGAAAACGAACAAATCCTGGATTTGCAAGAAGCAATAAGGGAAAAAAGAAAATACAAGGATTAAAATGAACACATTATACTTAGTTTGCAGTCATAGTTGCATGAGCCAAATGGAGATTCCATATTTGCTCAACAACAGTCCTATGTTACACGGTACAAGCCAAGCTGGTGAGCATTGGGCATCATATGAACTAGATGGTCAAGAGATTGATCACGAACCAGGCATGCTAGGCAAAATTCGTGTACATGATGATTATTGGAATATTTCAGAAAGCGATAGACAGTGGTACAATTATGAGGTCCGGAATGCCATGTCTATTACTACTGAACAGTTAGACGGACTTTTACACTTAATAGAAGATAAGAGCATAGCAGTATTATTACATGCTCAAAATTACGAAGACATATGGAAATGGAGCAGAGGTAAAACTGCACTATTAATCAGGACTGAAATGGATGAATGGGACGGTAACATTGTTAACTGGGCATCCAGAGAGTACAACACGCTAATGGAAGACGATCGCAATGCAAACTATAGTGCAGATGATCATAGTTGGCCAGGTACCGATGTCATTGTAGATAAGTTTATAAGTAAGAAAGCATATAACAATGAAATTGATGAATGTGAAAACGATCGCATTATAAAGCAAAGCCAATGGCTAACTTTAGATGGGTTGCAAACATTATGGGATACTGTAGAAATTGAGTCTCCAGACAAAGACTGGATAGCACGATACTACGAAGACTATAATAATCACCAAGACATTAATTTAGAATTAGCTAAGGAAATAACAGATGCCTACAATAAAAGACAGTAACAACGTAGTACTATTCAGTGATCCATTAAAGATATATCTTTTTAAAGATGATAAAACAGTTAAGGTATCATTTAAAGTGACTGATTATATAGTCACAAATAGAGAGTTTAAACAAGAAGACTTTGAATACATTTTAGAAAATTGGAAAATTGGAGAAGGTGTACAGGGTTTAGAAATGAAGCATGATGGAAAAGTTTGGTGGTATCACAGTGCGTTTGGACCACGCCCAGAATGTATTGATGCTAACATGGTATGCATTAACTTTAGTAGATTTAGCTTTAGAATCTCAGAACAAGAAATGCAACGAATCTCAGATAATTACTATCATCAAAAATCCAATGTAATGCATTGGGACTAACATGGATAAATTTAATAAAGATAATAAAAAAATAGCAGTAGGCTGGTTATTGGCAGATAATGTTAATACACTTGTTACTGGTTTTTCTCAGAATTTATTAGAATACTATTATGTAGTTGTAGACAAATACAATGCACAACAGTACATACACAATGACATAGAAGTAATGGTAGAACAATCAAAGCTAGATGGCTTTGAACAAATACTCATTATAAAGCAAGGCATTGTGTTTACTAATATTGACGAGTACTTTAATTCTGTAAATTCAACTGCACCTATGATTATAGCAGGTGGTGATACTATATTAGATTTTAATAAAGCAACACCAGATATGTTCTCACACCTAATATTAAGAATTCTTAATACACAAGTTACATTCGTAGCAAACACAGACAACCCAAATATTGCAGAACACTACATGCCAGATTTAGGCGATATACAATTCACTAAATTAGTAACAAGTGCAGGTGGATTAAATCCCATACTGTATCCTTGGTCATTGGGCATGGAAGCAAGTTGTACAGTAGAAGTTAGAGATGTAAGCAATATTGCTTTAATAAATGCTAAACGTTGGGTAACTGAATGGGATGGAATAGACTCTAAAACCTTCTCATTAATGCTGAAGAATGCTTCAACTATTGATGGTGATACTATCCAAACACGTGGATATAAAATGGCTGATCAAATGCAAGCACAAGTGGATAATCAACTAGGTTTTAAGGATTGGCATGCAGATGCATTTAAGCATATTGGGTATTCATATCATATACATGATTTCTTTAATCCTACTGACAATGCAAGGCTGTTAGACTCCATACAAAGCAACGTAGGCAACGTTTACGTTCATTTAAGCAACATTTATCACTATCAAGCTACTGCATTCTACTTTGGGCTAAACGCCCGTGTAAGCATGCGTAATGAGCTTCTAAACAGCATAAAAAGCCGGAACCTTGGTAGCAAAGTAATGATAACTTTAATGGATCCACAGATGAATCAACCACCAAAAGCTATGTGGGTAGATGACATTGAAATACAAGAAGTACTACCTAAATTTAAAGTGTTTCCTTGGCAGTTATAGCATAGTAGACATATAAGCGTAGCACATACGACTTTCGTTATGTAGCTTATGTTGGTAGAAATGATTGAATGGTTTTGTCTTATGAAAACGCTTTGAATCCCAGGATATAAGTTTTCCAGGTTCCCCAAAATACAGTATCTTTTCTAATGATGTTCCATATCCTTCTTCTTGATTGAATACACGTGTGTGGTCTTCTACATGTTCCATAATACGTGCATAATCTTCATCACTCATTGGAGCATCTGTAAAGTTACGTATATGCTCGCCAAATCTTGTTGGCTCGTCACCTTTACCAAAACAAATTATTCTCTTTTTAGGCGCAGGCCCTACACTCCATGTACCTTCAATTTCAGCACCATAATTTAAGTATACGCTATATGGATACCATTGATTAAAAGTAACTGTACCAGCAGTTGGTCCAGCATCAATGTTAATCAATCCTTGGTGACCAGCACATGGAGTTGCTTTATTTGGTTTATATTGTTTAGGATTTAAGTCTTCCCATTTCTCAGGTCTATTTTGACTTTTTAAAGGAGTATCCACTCCGTCAGTATGAATTTCAAAAGGCTTGTTAAAATTAAATATTGATGTTGTCCAAATCCAACCTGGATCTCTTCCTAACTTAGTTAAGTTAGTGTGTACAGCATCACGCATTTCTTTTATTATGTTAAAGTCATTTTGATACTTCTTTTTAAACTGTCTGTATACTTCGTTGTCTGCAGATCTAAACAATCCACTTTTGGCACGGTTTACTGCATTAAGATAATCAAAGCAAATAAAACTTGCAGTCTCTTCTCCAGCTACATCAAAACTTGCCCAAATATCATTAATTTTTAAACGAGCAGGATCCATGTGTGCAATCTCTTCAGCAAACTTTGGTGTTATATAATTGTAAAAATCCTTAAGACCTGTTATTAGTGCAGGATCTACAAAATTATCATGTTCTACTGATTCGTATAATTCATCTTTGTAAAAATAATCACTCATTCCACCCATCCATCAGCAGTAATGCTAGCATCATCAATTCCTGACTCTCCTAACCTAATTCCTTTTTCCCATGTTCTGTTATCAGACACATGATTTGCAAATGCTCTTTTTTGTTCATCATCTTCAAATCCCATCATACAAATAACTTGTTCGCCAACAATTTGATATTGTACTGTTGGTGTATTTGTCCAATTTGTATTGTCAAATGATGCTTGTTTGCTTGATATTCTTTGTCCTTCTGAACCAGCTTTAAATCCAGCTAAATCAGCAAAAGGTCCTATAAAAACCTTAGTATGATATATATTCATATGATTAATCTCCTTACGATTAGTAATATTTATCTAAGAAAAATTAAATTAATTTAAAAACCCTTGTTTTATATGGGTTTTTTTAGCTAACTAAAGGTTGACAAGTAAGACATCTTGCCGTATAATTAGTATATAAGTTAAACAAACAACGGAGTTGAATTACATGGCATATATTACATCAGAAGACGTAAAAGCAGTAAGAAACGCATTAAAAGCTGAATTTGGTAACAAGTTCAAATTTGGTGTTACTAAGCAACATCATTCAAGCGTAAACATTGTTGTTAAAGCAGGCCCTGCACCACTTGATACTTATGAGATGAAGAATCAAAGAGGTGATATGATGGCTAGCAATGGTAACTTTCAAGTAAATCATTATCATACACATATGTATGGTGAATTCCAAGGTTTCTTTGATAGGCTTTCAGAAATTGCACATACTGCACCAGGTTTAGCAGGTGGCAGAAAATGGTATGATGATAGTGATGCAATGACAGATTATTTCAGTACTGCATACTACGTTAATATTGAAGTTGGAAAATACGACAAGCCTTACATTAACACAAGTAAATAAAGGAGATAAAAATGGGAATGAGTAATTATATTTTAGATAACGAAGACAAATTTTGGAACCTAGCAGACGAAACTATTATCGACTGTGAAGTGTTTGAACAATTTGTTAGTGCAATGAAGCCACAGCAAGATTTACTTCAAGGTTCACCTAGTATGCCAGAAAATGAAGTAGACTTTGAAAACATGCTAAGTGAAGCATGGTCACAAAAGCAACGTAAATTCGCCTAATATGATAGAACATAAAAAAGACAACCCACACAAGGAAATAGGTAAACAAAAGTTTAGAGTTAAAACCTATTACACTGCATGGGTTGAATATGACGTAATTGCTGATAACAAAGACGAAGCTATGGATAAAGTAATAGAGCATGGTGGAATTGAAAAAATTAATTGGCAAGACGGTTGTTTGGGAGATGCAGAAGTTTATGCATGTGATCACAATTTTGTAGAACATGATGATACTGTTAAAGTAGCAGAATGTGTTCCATACGAAGATAGCGATATTGACACAGGCGAAGATGTGCTAGACTATGATGATCCAGACTGGACTACTGATGAATTTAGATGGAAAATAGAGGTTGACAAGTAAGACGTCTTACTGTATACTGTAAGTATATTAATTAAAAAGGAATATGAATATGTTTAAATTTTTATGGAAATTAATTAAATGGTCATTTGTTATAATTGTAGTTTTAATTGTTATTGCTTTTTTAATTCCAACTGATCCCGAAGCTGAAGCAAAACGTACACAAGCCCGTATTGAAAATTGCCAGACATTGATTTGGGGCGTTGGTAGTTGTGACGAAGATGGATATGAAACACAAGAATCTAAGGATCAGACAGCACTTATTGAGAGTGAGAAAAAAGCAAAAGCAGATGCAATAGCGACAAAAGCAAAAGCAAAAGCAGATGCTATAATAGCGGCACAAAAAGCAGAATCATCTCGTATAGACAACAAATTAACAGATGGTAGACTTATGTGTAAAAATTCCGTAAGAAAACTAGCCAAGTACCCAACTAAAGTAGACTACGATGGCTGGACATCAGGAGACATGGTTGAAAACTTTAATAAAGGTAGCCAGTATCCAGACCGTTTTTGGATTAACTTTGAAGGTGAATGGATGAATGGCTTTGGAAATATGGTACCGTTTACTGCTCATTGCAAACTTGATATGAATTCAACTGCTGGTAAAATAGTTGATATGTGGATTAAATAAAGGTTGACAAGCAAGACATCTTGCTGTATAATACATAGTATAAGTTAATTAAATAACAACAACAAGGAGAAACATATATGTACGAAGTAGCAGAAATTAAGGCAATTGTGGAAAAAGCAAAAGCGGCAGCTCACACTGCATCACTAAAATACTTAAATGAAAACCTAAAGGGTGAAGATACTTATCCTTGTGGATTTGCTTGGGTTACTATTAACGGTATTAAAGGTAATACTAAGTTTGGAATGAACATGAAAAAAGCCGGTCTTGAGCAAGATTATACTAAGGCTTGGAAAATTTGGAACCCTGGTACAGTTAACGTGCAAAACGTTGATGTTAAAGAAGCTGGTGCAGACGCGGCAGCTAAGGTGTTTGAATCATTTGGATTTAAAGCATACTCAAACAGTAGGTTAGATTAATATGGATGATGCAACAATCGCATTGTACGAACGCAGAATAGATAGTTGCGTTCGTGCTTCAAAGGCCGCAGAAAAGGGAACGTGGGCACACACCTTTTGGATGCAAACTGCTTCAGCTATTTTGAGAAAACTTCGTAGAAACTCTTAAAATAAAGGTTGACAAGCAAGACATCTTGCCGTATAATAATAGTATAAAGTAAGAATTTAATAACAAAGCCTGGAGGCATATATATGTTAGAAAATATTGTAAAACTTGATACTCTGTTTAAAAGAGATACAAAAAGTAAAGTTCGCATGTGGGAAGTTGAATATGGACAAGGTCCTAGGCTACTTGCAGGAACACGTACTATCAGTGGTTTAGTTGATGGTGCTAAAGTTACAAGCGAATGGAATATGAGTGCTCCCAAGAACGTTGGTAGAGCAAACGAAACAACCGCATTAAGCCAAGCACAAGCCGAAGCCCAATCTTTATGGGATAAACGTATTGAGAAAGAGTACTTTACAAATGTTGACAGCATTGACTCTTATGAACAATTTAAGCCAATGCTTGCACATGATTATACAAAGCGTCCACAAGACAAAGGTTGGAGTCAGCCTAAGTTAGATGGTATTCGTTGTGTAGTTAATAGTAATGGAATGTGGACACGTAGTGGTAAAGCTATTACAAGTTGCCCACACATTTGGGAATCTTTAAAAGGTTACATGGCAGAGCATCCAGGTCATATATTAGATGGTGAACTTTATAACCATGAACTTAAAGCAGATTTTAATAAAATTATCTCACTTGTTCGTAAAACAAAAAGCACAGAAAAGGATATGGCTGAAGCTGAAACACTAGTGCAGTATCATGTTTATGATATGTTTAATACAACAGCACCAGATATGAATTTTGTTAATCGTGTTAAGCAAGCATATTGGGCTAAAAACGATTATGTTCATATTGTAAAAACTGACTTTGCAAACAGCCAAGAAGAGCTTGATATATTGTACAGTGAATACACAGAGCAAGGTTACGAAGGCCAAATGGTACGTAACGACACAGCATATGAAAGCAAACGTAGTAAGAACTTACTGAAACGTAAAGAGTTCATTACTGAAGAATTCAAAGTTCTACAAGTACTTGAAGGCCAAGGAAATTGGAGCGGATATGCTAAACGTTTTATACTTGAACTAGCAGACGGTAGACAGTTTGGTAGTGGAGTACGTGGACAGCAAGCACAGTTGGCAGAACTGTGGGCGGCTGGCAAAACAGCTAAAGGCATGCCCAATTGGGCCACTTGTAGATACTTTGAACTAACACCAGATGGAGTTCCACGTTTTCCAGTTATTGTGGACTACGGATACGGTGTACGTACTGATTAACTATAAATTAATTTAAATTAAATTAAAAACCCTTGTATTTTAAGGGTTTTTTCTTTACGATTCCGGTTGACAAGTAAGACGTCTTGCCGTATAATTAGTATATAAGTTAAACAAAACAAAGGATATAAAAATGCAAAATGAAATAAACACATTGTTAGCAAGTATCAAGCAAGATTATATTAGATGGACTACCCAAGATGGTAAGAAAGAGCTTACAGGCTATAACAAAGACCAAGTAGACAATTGGGATTCGTTGATGGAAGTTAAAGAAGGTAAAAAGTATATTAAGATTATCAGAGACAGGGGTGTTTGGGGTTTTGTTGTTAAGGAAGACGGTCCTAAATTTAAAAAAGGTGATATACTAAAAGCCGCAGGTTATAATGCACCAGCTACTAACGCCGCAAGGGGTAACATTTTTGAAGAATTTAGTGTTGCTTGGACCGGTCCACATTACTTAAAATAAGGGAATATAAATTGACACCAGTACTTTACATACTAATGAGAAATGACCTTGCTTCGCTTAATGCGGGCAAGGCGATGGCACAGGCTAGCCATGCTAGTAATGCATTTCTCTTCAACTTAGTAAATGATCCATCAAAAGCTGACTATAAGGATTTAGTTGAAGAATGGATATCCACTACAACACAAGGCTTTGGCACTGTTTTTGTTCTAGCAGTTAATGAAGAACAATTAAATAAGGCTATTGATCTTGCAGATGCAGATGGATTTGCAACTAACATAATTACTGATCCAACTTACCCAATCAAAGACGGTGACGTTACGCACCATTTACCACTAGACACTTGTGGATATATATTTGGTGATCATGAAGATCCAATGTTGAGATTGATAACACAGGATTTAGAATTATATCCATAATAGGACTTGACAACCAAAGCGTCTTACCCTATACTGTATATATAACTTAATTAAAAAGGAAAACGATATGACACTCATTCAAAAAGCAGATCTTTTCGCAAGTGTAGCACATGCCGCAATTGGACAGAAACGCAAGTACAGCAATGATGACTATATCGTTCATCCTCGTAGAGTAGCAAAAACTGTTGAAACTGTTGGCGGCTCAGATGAGATGATTGCCGCGGCTTTGCTACATGATGTTATTGAAGATACAGCAATTACAGGTCCAATGATAATGTCAGCATTTGGAGCGACTGTATTTAAACTTGTATTGGAGTTAACTGACACTAGTAAGCCAGAAGATGGAAATCGTGCAGTACGCAAAGGAATTGACGCCACACGCTTAGGGTTTGCAAGCAAAGATGCACAGATAATTAAACTTGCAGACTTAATTGATAACAGTAATGATATTGAAGCAAATGATCCAAGTTTCTCAAAAGTGTTTCTTAAAGAAAAAGCACACTTACTTGATGTAATGGATAAGGTTCATGATCATGAGTTATATGTAACCGCACGTAAAAACTTAGGAGGTAAATAGTTATATGGAATTAGATTTTATCATAGTAATGGGTGTGTTCACAATGTGTTGTGCATACTTTAACTGGAAAAGTGGATACCGTAATGGTGTAGCCGAAGGCATGGAACTAACATTAAAGATGTTAGAAGACGGCGGATACATTAAGATCGTAAATGATGAGATTACAGCAATTGCGAAAGTCTCTGAAATACGAAATGACGCATAATTTATTCACATACGAAACACTTGATGAGTTTCAGCAACAAGGTAAATGGCCTATTGCTGATTCTCTACTACTTTCTACGAAATACAAAGACAGATGGGAAATAGCAGAACGTTTATTTGATGATGTTAATGAAGACTTCTTTATTAGACTTAACAAACAAGACGAATACAGTATAACAAAGTCTGTAGACCCAGAAATTCCACACAAGAGTTATTCCTTTCATCAATCAGGATCAGTGTTCAGTTACGACAACGACTTTATGGCAGGCCCAACAGACTGGGCATTAGATACACAGCACCCTAAAGAAGTAGTAGAACGTAGTAAGGTTTACATATACGATTGGACAGCAGATAATGTTAAAGAAAGTTCTCCAGAGTTTGATTACTTTGTAGAGATGCATAAAGATTTTAAACCAGTACTAGATCATTATTTAAATGAGTGCTATTCAGACCAACAAGAATTAATAGAAAAAACTCTTTACAAATTAATGATAATACGTTATACTAATCCTAGTGCTACCAAACACAACTTAGTAGAACATCGCAAATGGAATACAGAACGATTTGGAGATGGACACTTTGATGAAACATTAGGAGGTTTGCACTTAGGTGAAAATTATTCTGAATTTACAGCAAGAAATGAAACAACAAACGAATGGGAAATTATTACTGAATTAACTGAAGATAAGAAAATGTGGATGCATGGAGAACATGCACAACAAAGTGGCTGGATTCCTACTACACATGGAATGTCACATAATCCACAACCAGATCTTAAGGACCGTTACAGTATAATTTTTGATTTACAAGCAAGATACAAATAGGAGATATTATGATAATACCAACAGTAATTGAATCAACAGGACGCGGCGAACGTGCATACGATATTTACAGTCGTTTGCTTAAAGATCGAATTGTAATGCTTAATGGCGAAGTTAACGACCATACTGCAAATTTAGTAGTTGCACAGATGTTATTTTTAGAATCACAAAATAGTAGTGAAGATATTAATTTCTATATTAATAGCCCAGGTGGTGCAGTTACAGCAGGCCTAGGAATTTACGATACTATGCAGTTTATTAAATCTCCAGTAAGTACAATTGTTATGGGCCAAGCATGTAGCATGGGTTCGTTCCTTGCTAACGCAGGCGAGCCAGGTAAGCGTTTAGTATTACCTAACAGTCGTACAATGATTCATCAGCCAAGCGGTGGTGCAGGTGGACAAGCAACTGATATGCAGATTCAAGTAAATGAGATTATTAAGATAAAAGAAAGTCTTACACGCATTTATGAGAAGCATAATAGTAAGGGCAAAACATACGAAGTACTTGCAGAAGCTATGGAGCGTGATAACTTTATGTCCGCACAAGAAGCTGTAGACTTTGGTTTGGCCGATAAAGTTATAGAACGTAAAGTTTAAGATAAATAATAGTATGAAGATACACGACATACTAGAATCAGAACAAATAGACGAAGGTCCAAACGACCCACATATATTCAAGGCAGTATTCCTAGCCGGCGGACCCGGCAGTGGAAAGAGCTTTGTTGCAAACGATATGTTGGGAGGTTCGGGACTAAAGACTATTAATAGCGATATGGTCTATGAATACATGGCTCAAAAGAAACAATTGGATTTAAGAGATCCTGAGCAAGTAGCTAGTCCAGATGGTCAAGAGATACGAAACCATTCAAAAACGTTAGCTGATCGAAGAAAGAACATCTATCTAGACGGCCGCCTTGGAATTATTATAGACGGAACAGGAAAAGATGTGCAAAAGGTTGCAGACAGTATTAAGGTAATGAAAGACCTAGGATACGAGTCTATGATGATATTTGTTAATACAAGTCTAGAAATAGCACAGGAGCGTAACGACAAAAGGCAACGTAGATTGCCAACAGAGCTCGTTGCGAATATGTGGGGTACTGTACAAAATAATATAATGAAATTTCAACAATTATTTGGTGCGAGTGATTTCCATGTTGTTGACAACAGTGGAGGATTAGAAGATCCGTCAAGAAAAGAGAATTTTGGAAAAGTTTATAAAGAAATCCAAAAGTTTCTTAACAGACCACCAGCGTCAAGGATAGCGAAACAATGGTTAACTGACGTTAGAAGTAAACCATAGTTATAAGTTCCCTCGATACTAAAATAAATACTAAGCAGTTCAACATAGAATTGCTTATCAATATGTGAAAGAATTATATGTATACTTACAGTGCGAAATTAATAAGAGTAATTAACGGTGACACATTGGACCTAGATATTGACTTAGGTTTCGATCTGTCTACAAAGCAACGATTAAAACTCCATGGTGTAAATGCACCCGATTCTAGATCAATGGATATCGATATCAAACAAAAAGGTATTGATGCTAAACAAAGACTAATTGATCTATTGACTAAAGAGTTTAAAGTAACGACTATCCTCAATAAGCGAGGAAAGTATGGAAGGATCTTAGGATTCATTTACGTAATTGATTCTAAGGGTAATGAAGTTAACGTAGGTGAAGTATTGGTCGAAGAAGGCCATGCGATACACTACAACACAGGAAAATAGTATGAGGTATTTTGGTTATTGGACAATTTTAGTTGCACTATCAATAAGTGCTGTGGCGGCCTACTATAGCATAGTTGGTCTTGTGGCTATCTTTGCCAGTGCCATTATACCGATTATTATTATGGGTACCGTATTAGAAATCGGTAAGTTAACCTCAGCAGTGTGGTTACACTTGCATTGGCGAGAAGCTCCCATGCTTATTAAGACGTATCTCACTGTAGCCGTGCTTATGCTAATGCTTATTACAAGCATGGGTATATTTGGCTTTTTATCTAAAGCACACATAGAACAAACTAGCCGGGCTACTGAGAACGTTGCTCAAATAGAACGCATTGAAGAAAGTATCGTAAGACAAAAGTTTATTATTACTAAAGCAGATACTAGCATAGACAAACTTGAAAATACAGACAACAATAAAGACGAAGGTATTCAAGCAAAAATCAATGTAGAACAAGAAAGAATTAATTCGGCATACGCAGGTGTGCAACCATCAATTGATGAACAGAATGCAATTATTACAGATCAAAAAAATAGCTTAGAAAAACAAACAGCACCGTTTACTAGACAGTTAGAAGAGATTGATAATCAACTAGCGTCAATAGAAACGTATATTGCTAATGAAGATATTAAAAAATTACAAGGACTAATAGGCGCATCACAGGATGGACGCTATGGAACTAAAACTGCTCAAGCAGTGAATGAATATAGAGCTGAAAAAGAAAAGAACAGACGCATGGTTTTATATCAGCTAAATAATATTAGAAGCCAGGAAGATACAGTTACTAAGGAAGCTAGAATAGAGATTAAAAGACTTAGAGCCTTTGCAGAACAACAAATTGCAGACTCTAACGCATTAATAACTAGACTTAGAGCAAACTTGGGACAAGGACAGTTAGTAGATAGTACAGACCAGATTAATGCACAACGTACTATTATTACTACAGCAGAAGATGTCCTAGATACGTTATACACCGAGAAGTTTACATTAGAGGGCGATAGCAGATTATTAGAAGCAGAAGTAGGCCCTGTAAAGTATATTGCTGAATTAATATGGGGTGCAGATCCTACTCGAAACATGTTGGACGATGCTGTTCGATTTGTTATATTAATGTTAGTACTAGTATTTGACCCACTAGCAATTGTGCTTGTAATATCAGGCATAACACTAGTAGAAAGGTTTCCACGTAAGAAGAAACCAAAGGTAATATATGAAGAAAAAGAACCAATTTCTGAAAACATTGAAACAGACGATAGCGTCGAAGAAAATGTTGAAGTCATTGAAGAAACAAACGAAGATCAATCCAGTGTTAGCGTTCAAGATGAGATACTTGAAGAAGACGTAATACACACGGACGGCGAAGGCAAAGAGTACACAGTCGATGCACTTACAGGCAAGCGCCAATATCTTTTAGATGAATCACAGTATAGTTTAAACGACACAGCAAGATCAACTTTAAAAAAGGAAAAAAAAGAACTGGTAAATAAAATAGTAGCAGAGATGCGAAGCACAGGCAGTTGGCCCGGAGCAGGTTACTTATCAGATGATGGCGTAATCAAGAAAAGAATAGAAGATATATTTGCAGATGACGCATCGTTAGAGTTGAAAGAGTTAATGGCTAAGGCAGACTCAGCAGTGTTAAATGAAGTATACAAAGAAATCATAAAAGATACCAGAGATGAAAATTGATAACGATAGTTACACAGTAACACCCCCAGATTTAATGATGACGGAACATGGGATTGGAATTCTAATCTCCTCAACTAATCACGAACTAGTAGATGACATTAAAGCAGTATTTGAACAATACATTGCTACAAGTGTTGTGTTTATGGTTCAAAATAATAAAACAAATGGAGGAACATTACCTTGGATGTGGAATGTTTCTAAAACATGTGACTTCATGATAATTGATGTTGACACTTGTGCATGGGAGGATATTATGGCAGCACTTTTGAAATCAAAAGAAGAACCAAATACCGTCCTATTTTATAGTGATAAGTACAAGAGAAGGGAGACAGTTAAATTGATTAATGCAACAGGAACAAACTTAGTGGTTAGGTCAATAAAAGATATAACAGCCTATATCCAAGTACAAATGAGCACAGAGTATCTAAATGAAATCTAGTTCTTCGTTAGTTCAGTGCAATTTTTGTAGTAAAGATACAACACAGGTAAAGAAGCTACTAGCAGGTGAAAACCATACGCATATATGTAGTGATTGTGTTGAGCTTTGTTATGGCATAATCAAGAACGAAACTGTTAAGATAGAAAACGCTATTCAAAAGAAAACTAAAAACGTTATACCCACTCCCAAAGGAATACACAAGCACTTAGACAAGTATGTTATTAGCCAATCACATGCTAAGAAAACATTAAGTGTTGCAATGTATAATCATTATAAAAGAATTAGTAGTAAAACAAAATCAAGGTTACAAAAAAGCAACGTGCTTATTGCAGGTCCTACTGGAACTGGCAAAACATTAATGGCACAAACACTAGCTAGGTTTTTAGATGTTCCATTTGTAATTACAGATGCTACAGTTATCACAGAAAGCGGATATGCAGGTGATGATGCAGAAGTATTAATACATAAATTATTTGCCGCAGCAGATTACGATATTGACAGATGCCAACGTGGTATTATATATGTAGATGAAATTGATAAGAAAGCCAAGCGAAATGACTATGTTAGCTTGAGTAGAGACGTTTCTGGAGAAGGAGTCCAACAGAGCCTTTTAAAGCTCATGGAAGGTACTATAGTAGCGGTTCCGAACAAACCGACACATAACCCGGAGAAGGTCGAAATCGACACCACTAACATACTATTTGTAGTAGGTGGAGCCTTCGTTGGCCTACAAGATGTTGTGCTTGAACGACTCGGTAAAGCAAAGATAGGTTTTAACGACTCTAACGATGCCGCAATTAAAGACTGGCAAAGGCACTTACAAACACGTGACTTAGTAAAATATGGATTAATACCTGAGTTTATAGGTAGACTTCCTAGTGTTAATGTGTTAAACTTATTAAGTAAGCAAGATTTAGTAGAAATATTGACAGAACCAACAGATAGTATTATTGATCAAATAAAAGATTTATTTTTACTTGACAAAATACAAATAGAGTTTACAATAAGTGCATTAGAAGAAGTTGCAACTGTTGCTATAAACGAAGAAATGGGTGCTAGAGGTTTACGTAAGATTTTAGACGAAGCACTTTTAGACATCCAATATGAGTTACCTGAGATGTATGAACAAGGAGTTAGAAAAATTATTATTAACGAAAATGTAATACGCAATACCGGAAAACCCATAATTATTAAAGGCACAAACACAGTTGAATAAAAGCAATTTTAAAAAGAGAGACATCGGTCCTAAAGTAGTAGCAAATAACAGGATTAGGTGCAAGACAGTAAGAGTTTCCTTTCCAGATGGTGATAGTCAAATACTATCGATTGAGGACGCACAGAGGAGTGCATTAGAACTAGACTTAGATTTAGTGTTGATCACTGAAACAGCAGATCCACCAGTTTGTAAAATAACTGATCTAGCTAAGTTTATATACGCCTCTAAGCAAAAAGACAAGTTGGCTAAACGAAAGCAACGTGAAAGCGTTGTTGAGACAAAGGAAATACGTTTGGGAATTAACATCGATATAGGTGACATAACTACCAAGGCTAAGCAAGCACGTAAATTCTTAGACAAAAACAACAAAGTTACGGTTACCATTATTCTTAAAGGTAGAGAGCGGGGGAAAAGCGATAGAGCTAAAGAACTGCTAAATACATTTGCTGACACTCTAGGTGTTGAATATGAAAATATAAGCATTCAGAATAATAGAGTGACTGGAAAGATATAACAAAATATGTCAAAAAATAATCATAAAGATCAACGAGGCGGCGGTGGCCTAACAGTTGAAGTTAGAAACAATAATGTAGAACAAGCACTACGTAAGCTAAAGAAAATGATAGCCAAAGACGGTATCATGCAAACAATACGTGACCGTAGTCATTTTGTAAGTAATACTGAGAAACGATTAAAAGCAAATGCCGCGGCAGCTGCCAGACATCGTAGACGTATTAAGGAAAACAAGTACGAATAATTTAACAGAATTTGTCCATTTTTATGGGTAAATAATAATGCGTGTTAGAACTGATTTCTGCATGCAGGAATGCCGAAAGGGTTCCAAAAATCTTGCTTAACAAAGGAGAACAATTATGACAAGACTTACAACACTAAACCTACCAGACTTCTATAAAGCCACTATTGGTTTTGATAGAATGTTCGATGAGATGCAAAATGCATTTAATCCAACAACTACAGGCGGGTATCCACCCTACAATATCGTTAAAGTAAACGAAACAAGCTATGCAATTAGTTTAGCAGTAGCTGGTTTTAATAAGAACGATATTAGCGTGGAGCAAGACGGTAACATGCTTACTATCAAAGCTGAAGATACTTCAGAAGAAGATGTTAAGGAATATCTACACAAGGGTATTGCAACTAGAAACTTTACAAGAGAATTTAGTTTAGCAGATTATGTAGATGTAACTGGAGCGAAACAAAATGACGGAATTTTAGAAGTCACTTTGCAACAAAACATTCCAGATAACAAGAAACCACGTAATATTAAAATTGGATAACAGGTAAAACAATGGCTCAAGCATCACACGAAGACATAGCAGAAATGACAAGGTTAAAATCACCACCTAAATTTAACGTGATTCTAATGAATGATGAAGCTACGCCTCAAGAGTTCGTAGTTAATGTTTTAAGATCAATTTTTAATAGAACATCAGACGAAGCAGAGGCAGTGATGCTTGAAGTCCATAACAAGGGCAGAGGCATAGCTGGTACATACAGTTACGAAGTTGCTGAACAAAAATGCGTTGAAACGATTACTGACGCAAGGCGTAATAGCTACCCACTAGACGTCACATTAGAAAAAACAGAATAAAATTAAATGAAAATAGCAATCACGCAACGTGTGATTGACTTTCGAAACGGCCCTTACGACAGCTTAGATCATGGATTCTATGACATGTTTGCAGGGCATACATTACGTCCCATTCCAAACAACTTAGAACATTATCAAACAGAGATTATAGTTAATAGTGATTTAGTAGTTTTTACGGGCGGCAATAGTATGATACCGGGCAACTGGCAATACAATGAAGACCGGCTACGTATAGAAAAACACACGTTAGATCTAGCAAAACTTTATAATAAACCAATATTAGGTATTAGTAGAGGATGTCAATTCCTTACTGTAAGCCTTGGCGGAAGTATTAAAGAAAGTGGTAGACATAAAGCTGATCATACAGTATACTATAAAGATAGTGAAGTAGAAGTTCATAGCAGGCATGAAGAAATATTAAGTAGTATTCCACATGGTGCTACATGCCTTGCTACAGACGACGAAGGAAATTGCGAAAGTTGGAAACTAGATAACATATTAACTGTACTTTGGCATCCTGAAAGAATGAATACACACTGGCTTCCGTATGAAGCATACAACATACTAGGATTATAATATGAAAGTTGGAATAACATTTAGTACATTTGATCTACTCCATGCCGGACACATTGGCATGTTGAGGGAAGCGAAATCAAATTGCGATTATCTTATTGTGGGTTTACAAAGTGACCCTACAATTGATCGCCCAAAAACAAAAAACAAACCCATACAAACAATGGTAGAGCGTTATGCACAACTTAATGCAATTAAGTTTATTGACGAAATTGTGCCATACCAAACAGAAGAAGATTTAGTGGATATACTAGAACTGTTTGAAATTGATGTACGGTTCCTTGGTGAAGAATATAAGGAAGATGAATTCAGCGGTAAAGACGTATGTCGTAAACGTGGAATTGACTTGTATTTTAATAAACGTGAACACAGGTTTAGCACGAGCGGCCTTAGAAAAAGAGTGTGTGATAATCAAAAATGAAATATATAATTGATATAGATGGTACTATTTGTAAAGAAGTTTTTCTTGCAGATGGTAAGAAAGACTATGCTAACCATATTCCATATATGGATCGTATTGCAAAAGTAAACAAACTACATGAAGCAGGTCATACTATCAAGTACATGACTGCACGTGGAATCACTAGTGGAATAGATTATTTTAAACTAACAAATAATCAGCTAGTAGAATGGGGTGCAAAGTTTGATGAACTTGATGTAGGTAACAAACCCCATTACGATATATGGATTGATGACAAAGCATTTTGGAGTGAGAACTTCTTTAGAGAAACAGGTGAAACATATGAGTAAATTTATAGCCGCAATGGACCACAGTGGTGGAAGCACAGGCGGAGTACTAGAACGTTACGAACAAGATTATACAGAAGATAATAAAATGGACCTTGTACATCAAATGCGTATGCGTATGGTTAATAGTCCAGACTTTAACAGTAATAATATTTGGGCCTCAATACTTTATAAAGATTCAGTTGAACGAGGTTTATCTATGATCCTACGTGCAAAAGGCATTGAACCATATCTTAAAATTGATAGTGGGTGTGAAGAAGATGGAACACTCAAACACTTTGATTTAGAAGAGATGTGTAAGTATGCACTTGAAATGCAATGTAGTGGTACTAAGATGCGTAGCATTATTAAAAGCGAAGAGATGATTGATGCAGTACTTAAACAACAATTTGGTATGGCTGCATATATTAGTAACAAAGGCCTTATGCCAATTGTAGAACCAGAAATTCCAATTGATCATCCAATGAAGCGTTCGTTAGAGATTATGCTTTTTGAACAGTTAAACAATCATCTACAAACATTAGATGGTAAGTGTATTCTAAAACTTACACTACCTGATATTAAAGAACTCTATAAACCATTGACAGCACATGAAAGTTGTAGTAGTATTGTAGCATTAAGTGGTGGATACACTACAGAAGAAGCATGCAAAAGACTAGCAAATAATCCTTCAATGGGTGCTAGCTTTAGTAGAGCATTAAGCGAGGGATTGTTCTATGGACAGACTGAGCCGGTATTTGACACACGAATAAGTGCAAATATTGATAACATTAAAAGGAGTTGTGAATGAGAATCGAAACAGAACACAAGCTAGATTATAGCGATGTATTAATTAGACCAAAGCGTAGTACGTTAGGGTCGAGAAAAGACGTTGATTTACAACGTGGATTTACATTTAGAAACTATTTGGGAGCAAGGCCTTTAAATGAACCAGAAGACTACAGCGGTATTCCTATTATGGCTTCTAACATGGATGGAGTTGGTACATTTGAAATGGCAGACACACTTGCTAAACAAAGTATCTTCACTTGCTTAGTTAAAACATACAGCGTAGAAGAACTTGTTGAATTCTTCAATACGGATAATGAGTCTCGCACAGATAATGTTGCTATTAGTATTGGCATCATGGAAAAGGATCAACAGAAATTTAGTGACGTATATGAACAAGTTGGTGCCCGTATCAAGTATGTTTGTATTGATGTAGCAAATGGATATAGTGAACGATTTAGTAACTTTGTTAGAAAGTTTAGAAAACAATATCCATACGTAGTAATTATTGCTGGTAATGTAGTAACAGGCGAAATGACAGAGGAGTTAATTCTTAATGGAGCAGACATTGTTAAAGTTGGAATCGGACCAGGTTCCGTGTGTACAACAAGAATCCAAACAGGTGTCGGATACCCACAGCTATCTGCAGTTATTGAATGTGCAGATGCGGCACATGGACTTGGTGGACATATTATCGCTGATGGGGGTTGCAATTGTCCTGGTGACGTGGCTAAGGCATTCGCTGGCGGTGCAGATTTTGTAATGCTTGGCGGAATGCTAGCAGGACATGATGAAGGCGGTGGAAAAACTATTCTTAAACATTATGAGACAAATGAACTTGTATATGAAATAGGTAGTCACTTGGATAAGCATACAAAGAAAATTGAAACAAAAGAGTTTGTAGCATTCTACGGAATGAGTTCAAATGCGGCAAACACAAAGCACTTCGGAGGATTGAAAGATTATAGATCAAGCGAAGGACGTGAAGTACTTGTTCCTTATCGTGGAACAGTAGAAAATACTATACAAAATATATTAGGCGGAATACGTAGTACATGCACATACGCAGGTGCAAACCGTCTTAAATACCTAAATAAATGCACTACATTTATTATGGCTAACAAACAGTACAACGCAGTATATGAAGCGACTACAACGAAGATTTAGCACTCTAAGACGCCGAATAAGTAGCCAGGCAAAGATTTAACAGAAGCACCTTAAAGGACTATAGGCTAAAGGAAAAAGGTAGTCATAGGAGACAATATACACTCATGCACATACGGCATAACGAAAATGCTTTACGTGCATGAGTCTTTTTGTGGTCTATGTGATAAATAGAAGTGTTAAATAAGACAAGCGACCTCAGCTTTGAAAAAATGAGTGGCACTAGGGAAAGACCAGGGCATAACCCATGCCTTACAAGTGATGCTACAACTGTCAGGCATCGTGGTAACACCGGGAGAGACCGGAAAATTGAGACCGGATGCTTTCCCAAAAACATCCAAAACTTTTATTAGGAGACTAGAATGACAACTCACTTTTTTAGTGGCTTGGCAGGAATCTTTGGTAAGCGCCGATGTGACTACCGTAGAGACCTCGAGAGTTACGCAAAGACGGAATATAAACATGACTGGCGATTTGCTTATGATTATATGGTAGCTAATGAGGGCAGAGGCCCTTCAGCTTACGCACTACATCAAGAGTTAATTAAAGGAGCTGAAATGGCTCGTTTAGAAATGGATATAAAACGATGACAACACTAACAATTTATCAAACAACATGCAACGTATGCGAATACATAGCAGACAAGATTTCAAACGCTTGTAATAATATGATTAAAAGTTTTGAAGTAGTTGGAACAGCGAGAGCCGCTTCACAACTAGCAAGCATGGGTTATTACAAAGAAGCAGAAGCTCTTATGTTACAACTCAAAGATATAAGAAAAGAATTAGAGGCCATTAAAAAATGACAACACTAGCAGAAACTTACTGTGCATTTTGCGATAGAATTGCACTTACCGTTAACAACTTAATTAGTAAATGGGAAAATAGAGAAAGACCGTATAACAGAGATACATACAATGCTTTATCGAAGTTGTCAGATCATGACTTAAAGGATATTGGGTTATGCCGAGGCGATATCATGTTTATCGCTAAGGGTGGATCGATTTACCGTAAATAAAAAACCCTTGCTCAGATAACACTAGTTTTAATCGGCTAAATAGTTGTATGAGCAAGGTACATCTTTTATCACAAATAATAGCTAATTTACAGCTACCTACAACTCAAGACGAGAAGATTGAGTTACTAACCACCTATAATAAAGAAATCATACTGAAACGCATTATAAGTATTGCGTATAATCCATGGATTGATCTTGGTATGACTAAGTTTAAGCCTAGACATACTGGTAAACAGTTTGGAATGGGTATAGCTAGATTCTTACATATTCTAGATGATATTATAGATGAAAAATATTCACATAAAGAAAAAGAGTTTTCATGCAATATGGCACTTATGCATATTGAACAAAATGATGCTAAACTCTTTACTAGCTTAATTACACAGTCATTAGATCTATGCTTAGATATTGAATCAATCAATACAGTTTGGCCTGGATTAATAATGAACTATCCAATAAGCACTCCAGTTACTACAGACTATAAAGAATTTAAATTGTTTCCAGCATCAGTACAACCACTTAGCAGAGGCTTACGAGTCAATGTAATGGTTTACAATGATGTTGTATTCTATAAAGACAAGCTAGGTAATAATATACTAGGTTGGGAAATATATGACAAACAATTTATTAACCTAGCACAAGGTAACAATACAGTATTTGATGGGCATGCAGTAGTTGCAGAAGGCGTTAACGTTGTTGAAGTTGCAAACGATAAGGTACTAGAAGCAGAAGCAGAGAACATTAGATTCATGTTATGGGACGTTATACGTTATGATGGGTTTGTTAAAGGTGAAGACACACGCATGGGTTATAACTGGCGTTACAACGGTATTGAACATATGCAAATATTAGCCATAGACAAGAATCCTGCTCCTTGTTATGATTTAGTTCGTGCTGAATTAGTAGGTAGTCAAGAGCAATTAGCACTTACTGTGTCTAAATTCAGTGGATGTGTTATTAAGAGCTTAGATGGTATCTGGAAACACGGTCCAGATGAAACACAAGTTATTTGCGTCTAAGTATTTTCTTAAGGTAGTTAGCACTCAAGTGATCATAAAAATTATCAAAGAACTGAAACTTACTCCAAGCCTTTAATCTTCCTTTTATTCTATCTCTCATTCTATGCAAAAAAGTTGTGTTAGTCTGTATATGATCAGTGTATGATATATAGAACAAATCACCTATGTGTTCATAGTAACCACCTGGTGGAACTTGTGGCACAATATCGTTGTTATTCACAAAACGATAAGCATCTATTCCATCAAATTGCTTAGTCCATGCAAGTGTTCCTACTTTAGGGCATCCATATGTATAAAGAGATATATCCTTATTGTCTACATGAATACGTGTAGCGGCTATAGTTGCCATTGCGGCACCTAAGCTATGTCCACATATTACAAACTTGCGTGATTTTATACTTTTACCTAGCCACTTAGTTAGTGCTGGCCAAAGTTTATCAAGTTCAGTTTTAAATCCACCATGTACATGTCCTACAGTTTCAGCACTACTTGGCCATGCTTTAACGTCTGCAAGTATGTCTCCGAATTGTGTTGGTTCAGTTCCTCTAAATGCAATTAATGTATACTTGGGAAATTTAATTCCGTAACATTGTGCAGAACCTTTAGAAAAGAACTTTATAGTGGAATATTTTATTTTATGTTTTATTAGATACGCTTCCATTGTATCAATATCGTTATATGCTTCTTCTACCATTTCCGCTGTTAATTCAACAACGGCCCAATCTATCTTATTTTTTGTTGTTTGATTTGGCAATTACTTTCTCCAGTCTCATCATAGGCATTCTTTTGTTTTCAACATATCTCCACACTTTACCGCGGCCGTTGTCAATTTCAAAAATAGTTTCTCGTAAACCAATGCTGATGATTGTTGCTTGTTCACCTTCAAGAAAAACTACATCTCCGGGTTCAAACCCAGGTTTCATTTTCCATCTTATACTTGCTACTATATCAGCAACTGCTTCTTTAAACCACATTGCTATTATACCACCAATTAGTACTATAATAAACGGCTTAAAGAATTCTTCTATGTCAATTGCGTATTTTAGTGCTTCTGTTTCCATGCTTGTATTTATGCGTAATTGAAATTAACATTTGTGTTAATTAAATATTTGATAAATAGGTTGACAGAAGACACTACATAGTGTATAAATATAACTTGTAACGTTGAAACTTAATTGAACGCTAAACTGGACCTGGGGGCAGTACCCAGCAGCTCCACCATAAACACATCGCCGTGTGGACCGAAAGACGGATTCTATAGGCGTTTCGGCATATGTCGCAGTAGAATATTACGGTGTGTTTTTGATGGGGCTGATATAGGATCGACAGGTAGACTAGATAAGTGGAGTTATCCCGATGTAAGCTGGGTTAACGCGAACAAACTTTATAATTGCAAACGCAAATTATGAGCCAGAAATGGCAATAGCAGCCTAAATTAGGTATGTAGGGGTTTTGGTAACTTGGACCTGGCAACAGAATCAAGTTGCAAACTTCATGGACATAAGTTCATGATTATCTTAAACAGGAATAATATGAAAAATTTAATGATGACTGCGGCCGCAATAGCCGTAATTTCTACAGCCGCATTGGCTGAGGATTATGACAATACATCTATTACTATGGCAGCTGAAGGTGCTACAGTAGGAGTTGAGTTGTCAACAAATGATACAACTAGATCACTGGGCGTATACACAACTAACACTGCACTCGATTATGGTGTGCAAATGATTGATAATGGCACTAAGCGTGACTATAATCTTTCAGTTGGTAATACAGTTGAAATGCCTGTTGGATTTGCCGGAACGGCATATGTTAAAGGCGAAGCTGAGTATAATTGGGGTGACTCATATACTAAAGCAGAAATGCACATTACACCAGCAGTTGGCTTTAAAACAAAGTTAGCTCAAATTGCTCCATTCGTTGAAGCTGGTTATAGATTGAAATCAATCGAAGGTGATTATACTAATGTAAACCGTGATGCTCCTTATGCAAAACTTGGTACTTCGTATCAGTTAACGCTTAACACAGCATTGAACTTAGACGTAACACAGTCTATGGATAAAAAGTGGAAATCAACAGACCGTGAACTTGGTGCAAAATTAACATTTAAATTCTAAAAATACTTAAACGGAAAAGGGAGCTACTTCTTAAAAGCTCCCTTTTTTTCTGGCTAAATTACCAAGGTTGACTTTTGGCTTCTAATGTGTTACTATAATAATGTAGAAATGAATTCTACAACACACAAACACACAGGAGAAGTAAATGGTAACAAATAATAAAAATGCGTATGAGATACGTACAGAAATACTAAGTATGGCCCAAGGGTTCGTTATGGACAAGTTTCATAATGAAAGAAACAATTGGGAAAGTTCTACAAGTAGACATCCTGAAACAGGACAATTATTATCTACAAAAGATGCACCAGTGTATCCTTCATCTGAAGATATACTAGCAGAAGCAAATAAGCTATATTCGTTTGTTGATAGTAAGTAGTTAAATTACGGGAAAAGCCATCGAAAGGTGGCTTTTTTATGACTAAAATACCGGTTGACTTTGGGGTAAATTCTTATATAATAGTAAATATGCACCCTTAGCTCATCTGGATAGAGCGTTGGTTTGCGGAACCAGAGGTAATAGGTTCGAGTCCTGTAGGGTGCACCAAATTCATAAAAGAGATATACATGTTTAAAGGAAAATACAACGAACTAGTAAGTCATCAAACTATGATTCAAGATGAAACTAGAACACAAGGTTATATGGAAGCTATTGAAAAAGCAGTTGATCCAGGAGACACTGTTATTGATTTTGGCAGTGGCACAGGAATATTAGCTATTAAAGCCGCTAAGTGTGGAGCAAATAAAGTTTGGGCAATCGAGCGTAATCCTGTTACAGCTATGATACTCAGAAAAAACATATTATCTAATAATGTAGATGTTGAAGTATTTGAAGGAACTGCTGCTGAATTTATAATAATGCATCATGGCGAATTTAAAGCAGATGTTGTTATTAGTGAATGTATAGGAGATCACATATTTGAAAATACTATGGTCTTAGATTTCCACGAAATATGCAAACACTTTTATGCAACAAAATGCATACCTTCAAACTTTAAATTATATTGTCATGGCGAATACATTACTAGAAAGCAAGATAAATTTGATAATGCAAAAGACAATTTAGCAAAACATGATATTAATTTAGAAATGTTAAACGAAGAATTGTTTCCAAATGCATTTTTAGATACATGCTATTTTGAAAATAATGATGATAATTTAGATTATTATTTTAAGTTTATTCCAAGTGATAAAGAACATTTACTATTTGAATGGAATAATTCAGCTACATTGTTAAATTATGAAGACAATGATGAAATTATTAAAACTAGTTTTACTATGGACAAGTTACCTAATGCAGGTGACTACTTAATGTTGTATTGGGATATTGATTTATTTAAAGGTACAATGTTTACAAATAGGCCTAGTAGAAAGAGTACTAAAAATCATTCATATTTTCAACGAACAATCAACGTAAGTAGTTATGTAATTCCAGAGTTCAACTTAGGTATTAACATACTATTTGATAAAATAGCAAATGAAGATACTCCTTGTAATAATATTAAACTATTTGCCAAGGAAACAACTTAGGCAACCATTGTTGATTCTTATGCTCATTCATTTCATTGATTACAAAGCCTTTTGCTATAATCTTATTACCATACCCAGCAATCCAATCTATGTAACTACGTTCGCATCTTAGTCTAACATTCTTACTATACAACATAGCGTTAACTTCGTAATTAAATGCATTACTAACGTCAATGAATACTTTCTCATTCTCAGTACTTTTATTAACAGCGTCATCTAGTTCAGCTTTCATTCTGCTCATCCGCATTACATCAATGCGTTTGAATACTACACCAAATGATTGTGCTTCTTTTCTCCACCAATCAATAAATGGTTGTCCTAATTTAAGTAAGTATTCGTCCATTTGATCTAATCCATCTGAAGCCGCAAAGTAAGGCCTAGACATTGGATTATCTGCTAAGTAAGAATTAACAAATTGTTTCCAGTTTGTACCATCCCAATTTTTAAAGACATACCAACACATTTCTAATGCTCTAGAATCTGCATCAAAGCATGTTATCTCGCCACCTGGTCTTAAATTTTGAATATATGCATTTGCTATTGGACTTAATCCTCCACATGTACTGAATATACTACTGCACACTTGATCTTTAATTTCTAAATCTAAGTCTTCTGTGTTAGAACAATACCAACGTGATACCCATGTTTCGCTGCCCAATAGATATAACTTTTCATAGTGATCGTTCATCTCAGGATAACAGTATTCTTTTAAACTACGTAAATGTTCATTCCAAATGCCTACTTTTTTACCTTGTGATAATGCAGCATCTAATAGTTTCCAGCCAGTGCGTGTGTACGTTGCAGAAACTGTTTCGTCTGTAGCTTTAATCCAGTCTGGGTTATATGTGTCACTTTTATCGCTACCTAAAGAATCTGTACTTCTTTCTACCTTAGTAGCAGTATATGGATTTGCAATATCACTACGATCACCAAAGTCTGGCTTTCCTGCTTCCTCCCACCATTTCAAGTCAATATACATTGCTTGTGGATGTATTTGCCACCAAGCATCTTCGTTTGTTCTATCTAATATGTGTCCAACTATAACACAGTCTTTGTATTGACCTTTCCAATACGGTTGTGTTTGTTCAATAAAGTCTGATTGTAACACTATGCCTTGCTTTAACATTAGTATTGATTTAAGTCCAACATGTAATCCTTGTTCACATAAGTCCATAAATGTTGCAGAAGATAGTTGAGGTATTTTTCTGTATTTCATACTGTAAAAGTCTAGCATGTTTTGTGTAATGCCTTGTGTAGACAGTTCTTTAATTTGATTGTTCAGCAACCAACCTATCGCACAGCCTTCTGGTAGTTTGTCAGCGGTGTGAGGTATTTTATAATTTATCATCTTTTTCCTTTAAATGTATTGACATGTGTTCTTTGTTGTAGTATAATACTAACTGTTGTAGGGAATATTATAACATACTTCATTAACAAAGTATATTACTATTTACCATTATAAATAAAGTAGTAAGTAAGGAAAAATAAGTGTTGACAAGCATGGGCTTACTATGTTATATTAGTAACATAATTAATAAAGGATACGGGTGATATGATTAGCAGTAGACAAACAGTAGAGATATTAAAAGAAGAAATGAACAAGTACACCGAAGTAAGTGAAGGACGCAAAGCTCTTAAAAAAGCAATTGAGCGTATTGAAATACTAGAAGAGATCGAGTACGTTAATATGTATAAGCAACCCGTTTATGATGTAAAGAAGGCTAACAACAAAGAAGAGCTCGAGAAGTTCTTCAAATGACAGTAGTTGCGTTCGCAGAACAAACGAATCGTATTCAAGTATTAACAGAAACTGTAGAAGTGCTCAGAAGTCGTATACAAGAACATGACACTGGGCACTTATACACAACTATTAGTACACTAGAACGCTACATAACAGAGTTAAATAAGGAAATAGAAACATGAACCTTACAGATTTTAAGCAAAATGAACACAATGGCGGTGTGCAAGTATTACTTGATTACACTCAATACCAACTAAGCATTATTAAATCAGACTTTTCATATGGTGGAAAACAAGGACTATATGAAATTGGCGTATTTGATAACAACGGTCTGGTAGAGTTAGCAGATATCACCTCAGAGGGAGATACCGTTCGAGGTCATCTTACCGAAACCCAAGTTGATAGTATCATTAAAATGATGACTATGATAACAAAGGAAACCCCAAAACAAATTAACTAAAGAGTAATTGTCTCCTTAGCTCAGCTGGATAGAGCAACGGCCTTCTAAGCCGTAGGTCACAGGTTCGAATCCTGTAGGGGACACCAATTTAAGCTCGCATGATGGAATGGTAGACATAACAGACTTAAAATCTGTGGCCGTAAGGCGTCCCGGTTCGAGTCCGGGTGCGAGTACCAAAGGTGTAGACTGGGTGTCGGAATACACTAGAAAATTAAATACCAAGTATAAGCCGTGAACATGTGAGCTTGGTATATGGCACCCCAAATTAGGGACTGTAGCTTAGTGGTAGAGCAAGACGCTCATAACGTCCAGGTCACTGGTTCGAACCCAGTCAGTCCCACCAGTTTTGCCGGAACTCAGGTTTGTGGGTTCTCATTGGTATCACAGGCGTCATACCGCGAGAACAGGCGGGGTTCAATTCCCCGACCGGCACCAATATTGGAAGATTGCCAGAGTGGTCGATCGGAGCTCCCTGCTAAGGAGTTGAACCGCAAGGTTCCGTGGGTTCGAATCCCACATCTTCCTCCAACAGTTGATAAATAGATGCTATGGGATTTAAGCCAACTAATAAAGTACCTAAGTCAATTAACTATAAGCGTTATATAGATGGAGTTGAAATTAAGCCATCTATGTTTGTAGGAAAGAATGGAAAAGGTGTTATAGGCGGAGCTCTTAATGGGGACATTGTATTAGATAATGATGGCAATGCTGTTCCATTTGGACGAGTACAACATACTGAAATCGCAATAGCCAATAAGTAATTATTGTTTATATGATCTGAAGTACAATATTGCTGTCACTATATTATACCCTTGAATCTTAATGCCCACAATATAGATGCTATTATACCTGTTGCTATTATGAATAATGTTCCTATACAAATAACATTAATAAAAGCAACTCTACGTTCTTCTTGTTTATATAATGTAGCTTCTCTTTCGGCTTTGATTTTTCTTCTTAGCTCGATGAGTTCCTTCCAGGTCCCAAACCCATATCTCCAATTTAACATTGTTTCGAGTTCTTTTTCCTGCTCACGAATTGCCTTATCGTGCATTAGTAGTTGAAGGGCTTCTTCCTCAATACTACCTGCGGCAAATAATTTCTTAAATAATGGGGGATTTTTATTATTGGCTTGTGCTTTGCGTATGTCACTTACTGCTCCATACCATTTGCTCATTGATCCTACAACTCGTTCAAGATCTTGTCCCATGCCAACAGCTCTTTTTACCGCGCCAAATGCGGCTGATGCTACAGCGAATGCCGTTACAGGATCTATAATGGGCCCACTCCTTAACTAACTATACACCTATTTATAGGTCAATATGCATAATTAACACTGTTTTTAACGATAAGTTCAGAAAAGACTTGACAGCCGATTACTACTGTTATACAATAAATAGTATAAGTGAAATAGTGAATACACTGTATTTTCTATGGAGTTAGTGTGTAGATTTAAGCACATACGTGAGTTCGAGTCTTGCGTTACTCCACCTTTCTTAAGGGGATAGAATATGTCATTTAGACACGACACTAAAGCTATAAAAGAAAAAGTTAAGGTTATCCTTAATAAGGTAGAACTACTTGAGCAGGCAGAATTATTGCCTAGCGGTCGAGAAGACATGAAAAGATACCTAATAGACGACATTAGGGCTCTTGCTCGAGACATTGCTAACGATTCGACCGATAACTGTTAGTAACTATATAAACATTTAAAAAAGGAGATCAATATGATTGATTGGATTAAAGACAGACTAGCTGAGCGTACATCATTAGATGGCGGTATGCTAATTGCAATGGGTGTTATCACACTCTTTTTCAGTGCAATAATTCCCATTAACTTAGTAGCATGGATTGCTATTGGTTATGGTGCATTTACGTTATGGAAAAGTGAGTAGGTAATATGAATTTTGATTTTACAGTAGATCAGGTAGCAGAGCTTTTGCCACGTGTAGATGCCAGTGAATGGTTTGATGCAATGAACAGAGTTTTGCCAAAATGGAAGATTGATAGTGTTAATAGGGTTGCGGGTTTCGTAGCACAAACAGCACATGAGTCTGCCGGTTATACGGTACTAACTGAAAATCTAAATTACAGTGCAACAGCATTGAATAAGATTTTTCCGAAATACTTTGAACGTGCTGGCAGAAATGCCAGTGATTATCACAGACAACCAGAAAAGATTGCTAACGTAATTTATGCTAATCGTATGGATAATGGTGATACTAGTAGTGGGGATGGATGGCGCTTTCGAGGTGGCGGAATTCTTCAACTAACTGGTAGACACAATTATACACAGTTTAGTCAACAAGAAGGTATGACAGCGGAAGATGCTACAACATTTGTCCGTTCTCCTATTGGAGCGTTAGCTAGTGCTTGCTGGTTCTGGGATACAAATGACATTAATGATTATTGCGACAAACAAGACATTGTTGGAATGACTAAACGCATTAATGGCGGAACTATCGGTCTAGAAGATCGCAAAAAACATTATGAACATGCTTTAGAAGTACTTGGTGGACATTACACTCCATCAGTAACTTATGAAACAGTTCGTATTGGATCTCGTGGAGTAACTGTAAAGAGATTACAGGAATCCCTAAAACTTTCTGCAGATGGCATCTTTGGTGCTGGAACAGAAAGAGCACTTAAAGAATGGCAAAGTAAGAATAACTGCACTCCTGACGGAATTGCAGGCCCTCAAACTTTAGGACGCATATTCAGTGCATAAGTTTACAATAAACAAAGTGGTGGACATTGACAGTCAATAAACATAGCGACAGTTGGTGTCCACTACCCTTTAATGCTATTAGCTTTCATCCTACTGGTAAACTGACTCGTTGTATGATGAGTGATACACCCATGGGAGAAAGTTATGATAGTGCAGAAATGCAACATCTACGACAAGATATGCTTGACGGTAAATGGGACAAAGAAGGGTGCATGAGTTGTTGGAAAAAAGAAGAACAGGGCAACATAAGCCAAAGACAAAAATGGTTACAGCGTAACCCAAAAGACTTTAAGAATCAAGACGGGTATAACATGCCACTTGTTAAAGGAAACCCAGTAAATCACATGTTTGTTAATTACAGTAATATATGTAATTTTAAATGTAGAATGTGTGGACCTAATTTTAGTAACAGTCTTATTCCAGAACATAAACATTTGCATGCAATTGGACTGGGAAAAAAAGTAAAAACAGAAACTATTAAAAACAGAAACTTTATTAATGATTATCTGAGAAAAAATGTAAACAGTTTAAAAGACGTAAGCAGTATTTGGATTACAGGTGGAGAACCTTTAATGGATAATAGTTGCTACGAGCTAATGGATATATTAAATGAGTACAACAGATCTTTTGATACTGATATGGTTATCACTACAAACGGATCTAAAGTTGATTTAAATAAATTACAAGAGTTTGAGAACTTAAAGTTCTTTGAACTTGATCTAAGTATTGATGCACCTAACACTATGTTTGAATATATGCGTAGTGCAGGAATATACACATGGAAAGAAATGAGTAGCCTTATTGATGATTTAACACATTTTAAGAAAGAGAACAGTAGTTGGTTCCATCTGTGTTTTAATTCAAGTATACAAGCATTAAACTTTGATACAGTATTAGAGTTTGACAAATTATGTCGTGATGCAGGCGCCCTAAATAATACTAGGATGCTAGTATTTCCAGAACACTTTAGATTAGATGTGTTACCCTTGGAAATGCGACAAGCAGAATACAACAAGATTAAAGATTACACACCTGCTCAGTACGATCCAAGGTTTAAACGTACTTTTGATGATATACTCAAAAGCATGTTGACGCCACAAGCAGATAGTGTTATAATAAACAAGTTTAAAGAGTTCACATTAGCACAGGATAAGTATAGAAATATGCATATAAAAGATTATCATGTACAGCTAAGTGAATTTATATACAATTGAGGAATAGATGAAAAGAGACGGCGCCCCGAATAAGTTTTTTATACCAGCAGATCAAATTGAAACTAAAGTAGTAGAAACTGACAAATGGAACAACTTACACAGTAAGAGTTGGTGTCCAGTTCCGTTTAATACTATTAGTTGGCACCCTAGTGGTGTTGTCAGTCGTTGTATGATGAGTGATGACGACATGGGTACACATCATGATTCAGATGAGATGCAAAATCTACGAAAGAATATGCTTGATGGTAAATGGGATACATTTGGATGTACTAACTGTTTAACTAAAGAAAAGCAAGGAGCTCGTAGTCAACGAATGAACTGGCTACATCATGACTTCCGTGAACAATTAGGCAATCCAGATCCATACAACACTCCACTGTTAAAAGGAAACGACATAAGCCACTTGTTCGTTAACTTTAGTAACGTGTGTAACTTTAAATGTAGAATGTGTAGTTCTAACTATAGTAACAGTTTAATTCCAGAAGCAAAGCATATGGAACCTTTGTTTCCTAGAGAATACAGAAAAGTAGAAACATCAAATCCAAAGAATTTTAATAATATTAATGAATACTTAGAAGCTAATCCATCAGTACTTAAAGGTATTAGAAGTATATGGATGACAGGTGGCGAACCATTTATGGACAACAGCCCATACAAGCTAATGGAACTTATTGAGCAACATGGACATCCAGAACTAATTAAAATGGTTGTTACAACTAACGGTTCAAGATTAGATGTATCAAAGCTTCACAAATTTAAAAAACTTAAAAAACTTACACTTGATATTAGTATTGATGCAGTAGGTCCAATGTTTGAATACATGCGTAGTAATGGTGTGTTCTCATGGAGCCAAATGGAAACAAAAATTGGAGAGTTAAAAACCTTTGCTGATGATCACAGAGCTAAAGAGAAACGTGATGATTGGTTCAGTTTTCAAATCAATAGTAGTTACCAAATGTTTAACTACGATAACATGCCAGAGTTTTTTCAATTCATATACGACATGCGTTGCGACAGTAATGTACGATTAGTTATTTTTCCTGAACATTTACGTGCAGGAAACTTACCAGAGTCTTACAAAAAACAAGCACTAAAAGATATGGATATGATTGAAGTACGTTATGGAAATAAAAACGTACACAATATTAAAACACTTGAAGATATTAGAAAAGCACTTTATAAACAAGACACAAAAATAGAAGTGTTTAAAACATTAGTAAAAGAACAAGATAAATTTAGAGGTACATACTTGTATGACTATCATCCACATTTGGGTGAGATAATTTATGGCGATATACAACCAGGACTATTTTAATGTTACCATTACCTCATAAAGGTCCATTACCAAGACCAGATTATAAATCATACAGTATGATATTCCCACAAGGATTGCCGGGTGAATTTATTTCATTTTTTATTCAACTGCATGAAGGATTCCCAAGAATACAAGATATGGATATGAGGTACACACCAGATGATCCATATGATGAAGCGAATGATGGTAAAGATCCAATAGGGCATCAAGGCAGATCGTGGAATCCAGAAGGAATAAAACACAGCAACAAGTTTGGAGACACATGGGAAACGCCAGTAACTGAATTTAAAGAATCAATTAATGCTATGCTAGAAACAGGATACGGTGATTTTACAAAGATGGTTTTTAAAATTAATCCATTACATTTTATAAATTATGCATGGGATAGATTTGATCTAGTACACACACATGATACAAAAATTGTACAACATATCGTACTTGAATGTAAAGATTTAGATATTAGGGATATGATTGAAGTTGCCAATCCTATAAAAATAAAATGGGATTATACAATTACTCCAAGTAAAGCATTTAGAGAAGGCAGGCGAGACCTCGTAACAGCAGAGTACATAGGTCCTGTGTTTGCTAATTTCCAAGAATCATACGTGCATTATAAACAGCTAATTGAAGAAAGAGGAGTTAAAGTAGACAAGATTGATGTTGGTAACTTACTTCAACGTGAACCATACGAATACTACAGACTACTAAAAATTATTGATTCTCAACCACTTCCAAATTGGCGTAAAATAATTAAAGATTATACAGATCTAGCCTTTATGGAATGTTTCGATTGACAAACATGTAAAAATGTACTATAATATATACTTAATTGAATGGGAGTATATACATGACAATGCACTTAGTCGGTCCGTACATGACCACAACAAACTACAAACGTAAGAAAACTAAGAAAAAGCTAAGTCCTAATCAACAGGAAAAGCTACGTATACAGTGGAAAGCACACAATAAAGATTGTCGTAAGCGACATATTCATTCAGCACAGTTTGCAGAATTAGAAGACTTTATTGCATACGTAAATGGCACCTACAAAGCTCCTGTAAAGGCACACGTAGCAATGAAGCCATATCAACCCCCCAAAGTAAGAGATGAAAAACATTATCCAAGTTTAAGCAATAATATTGCAGGATTAACACCTCGTAAAGAAAGTATGCAATATACAGGCGAACGTAAGTTACTTGGAATTGCTACAATGCACAAAAGTAACATGGTTCCTATATTTGAGGACAACAAACATGAAGCAATTGAAATAGCACGAATGAGGCGATAATGAGTAAACGAGTATATAGCGTCACTATCAGTGGTAGAAATGATTGTGTAGCTTTAACTGAATGGGAAGCTATGACAGTTAAGATGAAATTTATGCCAGAAATAGAGATGTTTGACATGACTGAAAAGCATGGAATGCAAGTAGAGCATTTACATAAACTGGAACGTATGCAACAAACAGGTGAAGATTTGCCCGATTATGTTAGTTGGACTGGACCTATTCAATATACTAAAGGAGTTGGTCCTGGCATATATGGTGGTGCAGCAAAGATAGTTTGGGAATACGAAGATTTAATGAAAATGTGAATTTAATGGTTGACAAGTAAGACGTCTTACTGTATACTGTAAGTATAGTTAATAAAAAAGAGAGCAAAAATGCTAGAACAAAAATATATCCTAACTGATGCAGATGGTGTACTACTGGATTGGGAAGTAGATTTTAATAAATGGATGACTGCAAAAGGTTATACAAAAAGAGTAAGTGATGTGTATGCAATGGAAACAGCATACGATATTGACCGTGCAGAATCTAAAGCACTTGTTAGGCAGTTTAATAGTTGTGCATGGATGGGTTATTTGCCAGTCTTTAGGGACGCAAAAAGCGGTGTTGCAAAGCTAGTAGAAATGGGATACAAATTTATATGTATTACATCACTTAGTTTAGATGAGAATGCAGCCAAGTTACGTATGAGTAACTTAGAAAACATATTTGGAAAAGGAGTATTTGAAGAACTTATCTGTTTAGATACAGGAGCCGACAAAGACGAAGTATTAGAGAAGTATAAAGATACAGGAATGTATTGGATCGAAGATAAGGTACAAAATGCTAACCTAGGTGATACACTAGGACTTAAAAGTATTCTTATTGATCATGGACATAACTTGGATTCTAAACTTAATAACGGTGTAGTGCGAGTAGGCAAATGGGCACATATCGTTGACATTATTGCCAAGGATTAATTAGTTTAGTCTTCGTCACCGTATATAGTGAGAACCTCGGTAACAGCGGCATGTCTTTCGACATCGCTTCTTGTGAATCCAACAACTCCTATCATATCACTTTGTCTAGCCTCTAGTAGGTTAACAAAGTTTTTGAGTCCGTTGTCTTCAAAACCACGGTCATGTTGATTTAAATCTCCTGTTACAATAATTTTAGAACCCTCGCCAATGCGTGTTAATAACATCTTCATTTGTGATGGTGTCGCATTTTGCATTTCGTCTGCTATAATCCAAGAATTCTTAAAAGTTCTACCACGCATATAAGCTAATGGTGCTATTTCGATTACATTTTCTGCAATCATTCCTTCAATGGTTTGGGGTGACCAGTATTCTTCCATTACATCAAAAATTGGTCGCGTCCAAGGCGCCATTTTTTCAACTAATGTTCCTGGTAAGAAACCATGCTGTTCATCAACACTAACTGCTGGTCGTGTTACTACAATCTTTTCACACGTTCCGTTGTTAAAAGCATCAATTGCTGCCAGTACGCCAAGTAGTGTTTTACCTGTGCCTGCTGGCCCCATTGAAAAAACAATAGCTTTCGAATTGTCATCGAGTAGCTCAACGTAATCTTCTTGTGCGATATTACGTGGTACGATTGATACTTGTTTTTTGCGTAGTTTATGGGTGTTGATATGTACAACGTTATCGTTGTTGTGTTTGCTGTAATGCTGATCTTGGTGTTTTTCTTTTTTAGTTTTACGAGCTCTTTTAGCCATTTTAACTCCATTTAGGTTAGAGGCCCTGTTTGCCTGCTCATAAGTATTTAGCAACCGGTGCTCATAGTTAAGTTAACGGTTTATCGGTTGACCCAAGATAATAAATGTCATAAATAATAGTAACAACAATAGGAAACATATAGATATGGATCAAAATTATATATTAGATAACTTAAAAGCAAATACCAGTAGAGATTCTGCATTAGAAACTTTAATGGATATTGAACGAGTTTTCGACAATGCAAACTTATATGCATATGCAAATTGGATAGAAGGTGAGATAGTTGAAGGACCACACATTGATAGATATTGGGCAACAATAGCTTTAATGTATCCACGTAAGCTGATGCCAGATCCAGAAGGTGCTGTACGTTTAATGCGTCAAGGCTGTAAAGTATATTACACCGAAGAAATATTAAAGACAGCGGCAAAATTAAGAACACCAGAAGATAGCGTAGGACCAGATAATGCAGATGGTAAACGCCCAGGACAACAACGTGCTAGGACAATTACTAAGCCAATATGGATTGTTACAATAGTTGTACCACGTAAGCACATGGACGATATCGAGTCAAGTAGACTACGAGTTGATGACCAGAACATTAATAGTGATGCAGTAGAGCAAGCCGCAACAGAAGAACAAGCGGATATACAACCAGCTCCTACTGATGATCTAGGATTAGAATAGGAACTGATATGAGTATACAACACAACGATTTAGAAGACTTAATCAAAACAACATTTAGCATAGACCAATTTAAAAGTAAAGTTGGAAAAGATGAGAATGTAGTAGTAGTTGCATTTAGTGTAACTGATTCAGATCCTGCAAACGATCTAAGCCAGTTTTTGGAATCAGGACATGATTCAATCGATGTTGATGCTTCTTCAGGTCCAGATAAAGATGGTATATATAAAGTATATGTTGAGCTTGAAAGAAACAGCAAATTGTTTTCTTGCATAGACAGCATGTTGAGAGACATTTCTAAAGTGGATAACCTAGCTACAAACTTTAAGTTCACTTCATATAAGAAAGACATGCCAATTGAATGGAATAAAGACAATTTTGAAAAAAACGTATACACTAGCAGTTACGACTACTTGATTGCAACCAATCCAGAAGCACACGTAATAGCTGAACGTATGAAGTTTTTAAACTCGTACTAAACGACTTTAAGTTGAGGTATAAGTAACATTATGTTTATGAAATTAAAAGTTTACCTAATTATGTTCGCAGCATTCGCAATGTTTGCTGGAATAGCGTATTGGTATTATCAAGACACACAAAAAGCAATGCAAGCATATGCACAGAATCAGGCTAAACTAGAAACCAGTTTAACCATTCAAAAACAAGCTACAGAAAGTTTACAGAACAACATTAAAGTTATGACAGAGACACTCAAGACATTAAATGAGGACTTTGCCGAAAGCAGAAAGAACGTAATAAAATTACAAAACATTTTTAACAAAGACAGTGACGGGAAACAGCGTGACTTTGGAGAACTAACTATTGAGGAGCCAGCAACAATTCAAAAACAAATCAATAAAGGAAGTACCGAAGTATTTAGATGCATAGAACTGTTAACTGGCGACCAACCTAAACAAGGAGAAGCAGATGCTCAAGAATATATTGATTGCACCACTAGTGTTGAGCCTACTAACAGCTTGCAGTAGTATACCTAATCTAATTAATATAGATACTGCACCTGTTGATAAGCCTCAATTAATCGTACCAAGCGTTGATACATATAACGCTAGAGGTATGGAATGGCTAGTAGTTACCCCAAATAACGTAGACGAAGTGTTTAAAAAGCTAAAAGACAGCAATACAGACCTCGTACTTTATGCGATTACCGATGATGGTTATGAAAACCTTACATTAAATATGGCTGACATTATTAAGTTGTTAAAGCAACAACAAGCTATTATCGCTGCATATAAGAAGTACACAGATGAAGACGTTCAATAATCCCTGGTTTATTTTAGGACTCGATCCAAATGCAACACTTAGAGAAGTGAAGCTTGCCTATAAACGTCTAGCAATTAAATCCCATCCAGATAAAGGCGGAACTATTGCAGATTGGTTAGAAATTAGCCAAGCATACGAAACCATTATTGACAAAAAACATGTTCCTATAGTAAAAGCTAAAAACACTAAGATGTTTAACATAGCATTAACATTAGAACAGCAAATTAACGGAATTAATGATTACGTACAAGTAGAGGACGAAGAAGAATTATTCATCAAAGTCCGCATACCTGCTGGTGCTTTGCTTGGTGACAAATTTAAGGTTGTCCACAAAAATAAACAATATATAATAAATGTGAAAGAAAAGGCAAATAAAGTCTTTACAAGACAGGGAAATAACCTTATAATGTATAAGACACTAGATATTGTAGATGTTCTAAGAAGAAATCCATTTATAATATTATCACCATTAAATGAATATTTAGAACTTGATATTCCAGCTGATACACAAACTGGAAGTATTATAGTAGTAAAGGGGCAAGGGTTGTATAACAGAAAGACAAAGAAGCGAGGAAATCTAAGGCTAAACCTACAAGTAGATATTCCTTATATTGATAACAGTAATTTAGAAGAATTCATAACAAGGTTAAAAAATGACAGATATTGAAAAAATTGTAATAACAGCTATTAACTTAGCTAAAAAGTTTAAACATGAATATGTAACAATCGAACACTTAGCTGCGGTTATTTTAGATGACCCACATGTAATTGCTATGTGTTATGAGATAAATGCTGATGCAGAAGGATTGCAAATAGCATTAGTAGAATATCTGGAACATGAATGTAAGGAACTAGTTAAGCATACAGAAGAAGAACCTAATCCTTATAAGACGCAAATGTTAGAACGTGTATTTAATCGTGCATTAACACAAGCATTGTTTCAAGGTAAAAAAGCAATTAATCAACTTGATTTAGTTCTTAGTATACTAGGTGAAGATCAAAGTATATCTGCAAAGTACGCAGAGCAAATGGGATTGAATAAACACAAAGTAATGAGCTGGATGCAAGATACTGCAAACATGGACTCAGATCAAATATTTGGACCAGGACACGATATAAGCGAAGGCATGCCCGGAGATGGACGTGGTCGAGGTGTTGTAAAGCCAGTTGAAGTACTAAAGCAATTCTGTACTAACCTAAACGAAGTAAGCGATACATTTGATGACGTAATTGGTCGTCGTAGAGAATTAAAAGACCTAGTACAAACTGTTGCACGTAAAAAGAAATCAAATGCTATATTAGCAGGCGGTAGTGGAGTAGGTAAAACTGCTATTGTACAAGGACTAGCAAAACTTATTGTAGAAGGAAATGTTCCTGATATTATTAAAGACAAGGTTGTATGGGAATTAGATATGACTAAGTTAGTTGCTGGTACAAAGTACAGAGGCGACTTTGAAGAACGTATGAAAGCGTTAGCAGATGCACTAATTAAAGAACCAAACATTATTTTGTTTATTGATGAAATACATCAAATTATAGGTGCAGGTAGTACTAATGGTACTATGGATGCAGGCAACATGTTAAAGCCAGCGTTAGCAAGTGGACAATTAAAAGTTATTGGTGCAACTACAGATGAAGAATACAGAAAAGTATTTGAAAAAGAAAGTGCGTTAGCACGTAGATTTACAAAGATTGTTGTAGATGAACCTAGTGTAGCAGATGCAAAAGAAGTACTTCGTAGCACATTAATCTCATATGAAGATTACCATAATGTTACAATTAATGAAGAATCAGCAGACCTTGCAGTTGATCTAAGTAATCAATATATCTTTAACAAGAAATTGCCAGATAAAGCGTTTGACATTATTGATAGAGCTTGTGCGTTTAATCGTATTTTACCAGAAGCAGATCAGTTAGATATTATTGGTGATGATGAAATTAGAGCAGAAGTAGCAAGGCTCACAGGCATTCCAAAAGAACATTTAGGTAAAGTAGATGATATACAAACTGTTACAAAGCATGATGAAGTAAAATCATATTTAGAAAACACAGTATTTGGCCAACCGGCAGCAATTGCACGTGTAGTAGATAGTATTACAGTAAGCATGGCAGGACTTAAAGATCCTATTAAGCCAATTGCTAGTTACTTGTTTTCAGGACCTACTGGTGTTGGTAAAACAGAATTAGCTAAACGTTTAGCACAGTCAATGACAATGAAACTAGTACGTTACGATATGGCAGAATATCAAGAACGTCATACAGTATCAAAACTAATTGGTTCACCTCCAGGATATGTTGGACACGGTGATGGTAAAGCAGGTGATGGTTTACTTATTGCACAACTAGAAGATAATCCAAATTGTGTATTACTATTAGATGAAGTTGAGAAAGCACATCCAGATTTAATGAGTGTATTGCTTTCATTACTAGACGAAGGTACTATTACAAGTAGCTCGGGTAAAGTAGTAAGTGCTAAAAATGCAATTATTATTATGACAAGTAACTTAGGTGCTAAAGACGCATCAATTAAAACTATTGGTTTTAATGAAGAAACGTTTAATCATAAAGCAGTAGATGAAGCTATTAAGAATTACTTTGCTCCAGAGTTTAGAAACAGACTAGATGGTATTGTTAAGTTTAATTCATTAAACAGAGCAGACATGAAACGTATTGTAGTTAAGTTCCTAGGCGAACTTGAAACATATGTAGACAGCAGACATATTGTTATTAAATGGGGTCCTGAACTATTAGCTATGCTAGAAGATAAAGGATACGATCCTGCAATGGGTGCAAGACCGTTAGCTAGATTAATTAATGAAGTAGTTAAACTTCCACTTGCTAAATTCTTATTAGCAAATGAAGGGGAATACACATTAGACATCGACTATAAGAAAGAAAAGTTGACTATTAATGGCGTATAAGACAATTGCTTCACTTAAATACTTTTATGGAATATACGACTCATGTGTAACGCTAGAGCATATTCCAAGACAACTACCTATTGAGAATAAGTTTGTTAGAGTAGATGGCCAAGGCAATACTACTTTTAGAGTAGTGCGTGGTTACTCGCATGCGGCTGGAACTTATCATTGTAAACTGTATACCTCTGATAAAGAAATTATTGATAGCATAATAGCTGACAATGTTCTTTATTCAAAAATTATACAAATACAAAAGCCTCTTAACAAAGCACATGCTGACCTGCTAGCAAAAAAAGATAGAAAAATTATCATACGTGATAAAATTTGGTACAATAAGTACAAGCATAGAGTTACTAGCTGGCACGATCTACCAAATACTATACAAGCACAAGACGAAATGGGTATTTTGTTAAAGTGGATACATGATCATTTCCCATCATCTAACTCTAGAATAGTTAGCGTTATGGGCGGTTACCATGGCCATAGAGCATATAGAAGAGGATTATCTTGGATACCCACAATCTTTACTAACAATGAAGAAGCCGTAATGCTATTTAAATTAGCATTCAGCTCTCAGGTTAAGATTGATTTTGAAACATGTATCTGTCTTAAAGAACTTGAAACTTGATAAATACATGTAAGGTTAAAGGAGAAATTTAATATGGCTGGATCAATTACAGTTCTAACGAATCAAACAGAACTAAACTATACAAGTGAGCCTGTCAAAGGTGACGGCTACTATGGCTTTGCTGATGGCTTACATACAATGAGCTTTCATGTTGTTAACTTTACAGGAAGAATACACCTAGAAGCTACTATTGTAGAACAACCTGCGGCAACCGATTGGTTCCCAATTGATCTCGACACTATTACTTCTTATTTACAATTCACTAATGAAACTCATACCAAGGGTACAAGTTTTGAAGGAAATTTTGTTTATCTACGTGTTAAAATAGATAGAACATATTTAGGCGCAGCAACATATGATGCTGGCGTCCATGGTGTACTTGATAAAGTTGTAATCTTAATATAAAGGGGAAATAACAGTTGGCAATTAAAGCGTTTAGTGGTGCGGTAACAAATAACCCTACCCCAGATTTCAATTTAAATAATATACAGAATGGTGACATTCTTGTCTATGATGCATCTATAAAAGCATTTAATAACTCTGCTGGTAGTTTCACTACGCTTGCAGAAGTTAATCAGATCGTTGCTAACATTAATAGTGGCGGAAGTGTAAACTTATCTAACTATGTATTATCATCAACGTTAACTTCACAGTTAGCTACTGTTAATACTTCAATTGCACTTAAAGCTGATAAGACGTATATAGACGCTCAAATAGCGGCTGTAGTACACCCAGCAATTGATTTAAGCAACTATATTACTACAAGCACCCTTAGTGCTAGTTTAGCTAATTACGACTTATCTGGCACTGTAACAGGCAAGATAAACACAGCAGTAGCAAACGCTACATTCTTTGATGGTAATTATGACAACTTAACTAACACGCCAGTAATACCAAATTTAACAGGCTACGCAACACAGACGTGGACACAAACACAAATAGCTGGTCATATAATTGACTTATCAAGCTATGTAAACAATGCAGGACTAGCTACATCAATATCAAACTTTGTAACTGAATCAGTTATTGATACAAAGATTGCTACAGCAGTTGGCGGCGGAGTTGATTTAAGTGATTACGCATTAACAACATCAGTAGCAAGTGCAGTAGAAGTAGAACGCACACGTGCATTAGCCGCAGAAGGTTTATTAAACGTAGACATAGTAACTAATGCAAACGCAATTACAGCGTTGAACAGTGCAATAAATTCAGAAGCTATAACAGCTAGAGCCGCAGAAAATGTTAATGCAAACGCAATTACAGCATTACAAAATAATCCAGTAGTTGGAAATATTGGAGATCTATTAGACGTAAGCAACGCAACCCCGTCAGCAGGACAAGTATTAAAATATGACGGCTCAACTTGGGCACCAGCAGTCGATGCAACAACAGGTGGTGGTGGAACAGATGCGGATACATTAGATGGACAAGATAGTACTTACTTCTTGGCTTATGGTAATTTAACAAATGCACCAGCAATACCAACAGATTTAAACGACTTAACAGACGCATCAAACTTATTAGTATCAGTTACTGCATATGCAGACTTAACTGGACTACCTACACTGTTTAGTGGTTCGTATACAGACTTAACAAACAAGCCAACAATACCAGTAGACGTAAGTGACTTAACTGACACAACTAGTTTACTTGGAGGCGGAGGCGGTGTTACTGATTATAACAATTTAACTAACTTGCCAACTATTCCTAGCATTACAGGATTAGCATTAACATCATATGTTGATTCTCAAATAGCAAACATAGTAAGTGGCGGAAGTATAAACTTAGCATCATACGCTACTATTGCATATGTTGATCAAAAGTTAATAGAACGTGGTAATCACTTTAGCGGTGATTACAATGCACTAACTAACTTGCCAACATTGTTTAGTGGAAGCTATCCAGATTTAACTAACAAGCCTACAACAGCGGCAGGGTTTGGCATTACAGATATGCCAGATAGCATATTAGATTTAAGCATTGCAGATGGTAATGCAGGACAAGTATTAACAACAGATGGACTAGGAAACTTTAGCTTTACAAGCGCCGGTGCGTTTAACGGAGACTATAACTCACTCGTTAATAGACCTTCATTGTTTAGTGGAGATTATGTAGACTTAGCCAACAAACCATATATACCAAGTATTGCAGGACTAGCTTCAACTATATACGTAGATGCTAAACATGCAGAACCAGAGATTACAGGTGACAAGAGTTTTACTAATAATGTAAGCCAAGTTACTAAAGTATCGAATGTAGTAGCGGCATCACATGATCAATTTGTGTTGTCAATTATTACAACCGACGCAACCCCTACAGAAGCTCTTTTAGCATCTGGTAGCAGGTTAGTTATTGAGGATAACAGCACAGTTATGTATAAAGTACACATAGTTGGAGCTGACGGTACCGATCATTTCGGGGTACGACTACAAGGAATTATTGATCAAACAAGTGGAACAATCGCATTAATTGGATCACCAAGTACAGAAGTACTAGTAGATACCACTAATGTATGGACAGGATCAGCTACTGCTGACACTGTAAACAACAGTCTAAAGATATTAGTTGCAGGAGATACGTCTAAAACAGTAAAATGGACTATATTCGTGGAACAAAACGTCATCAAAAGATAATACTTTAGATAAATAGTATTAGTAGCAAAAGCTACAGACAATTAAAATATACATTTTTTAGGAGAAAATAAAATGGCAACAAGAAATCCAGCAAACGTTATCGAATTCGGTAAGTTTAACTACGGTGCTTCAATTTCAACTTGGACTATCACAGCAGCTGCAGACGTATCTGCTCAGAACAACCCAGGCGAAGAAGTAGAAGCAATCCTTGAGTGCGTAGCACAAAAAGGTACAGTAATTGGTCTTTCAGATCACGCAACAGGCGGAACAGTATTCTCAGTAGCACTTGAGAACAGTTCATGGGCTGATGCAGCTGAACTACAAACTGCACTACAAGCGTTATCGCTTACAGTAGCAGGCGCAATGACTGTAGCGTAATTACGTTATAAAAGTTATTTAGAAACCGAGTGTGTTTTCCTGCATGCTCGGTTTTTTATTGACTAAAATTTCGCCATAAAAAAAGGGAGCTAAAAAGCCCCCTTTTAATACTTAATTAAATCTTAAGTTTCGGTAGCTGGTGGCATCATCTCATGGGCTTCAGGATCATAGTCATTTGACCAATCATCATGCTCTGGATCTTGCATCCATTCTTCGTCTTCTGGCATCCAGTTCATATCTGTATCCATGTTAGCATAGTTATCATGCTCATCCCATTCCCATACTGAAGGCATCATCCAACACTGGTAACCGGAATCCCAATATGCATCATCACCAAATTCTGGTGGACAAGGATGGGTTGCTGTATCAGGGTGCATGTAGTCGCCGTCGACTGGTGCATGTAGTGGGAAATCATATTCCTCTACTTCGTGTGGTATTTCTGAAATTTTTAGTTCTAGGTCATTTAATTGATTGCGGATACTCCAAATCATGTCCATGACTTCTATTCTAGGATCGTGCATATTATATTCTCCATGTTGTGAAGAGCTGTAATTTCCGTCTTCGGTTTAAGCTCTATAATATTTATCTGTATGGTTGATTTATTTGATAAATAGTATTATAATAAACAGAGGAATACATATATGCCAAACAATGATTTAAATAATGATGGAAAAATAAGCAGATTGGAATTGTTTCCATACTGGTTTGATAGACTACGTATCTTTCCTAGAGCATTTATCACAGTGTACATTTTTATGTTTTACAATGTTACTGAATGGTTTATGACTTTACAAGAGCCTAATATGGCACAAGCTGGCTTAGTGTCTGTAATTACAGGTGCAGGTGCAGCATGGTTTGGGCTATACGTAAATAGCACAAGTGAAAATAAGGCACCAGTAATGGTAACTACTACTGGTAGCATAGTTGGATCATCAGGAAGCTCTTATAAAGGAGCGGCAAGTACTGCTACATATTCAGAACCAAAAGAACCTGAATTAGGTGCAGAAATTAAAAGTAGATATTAAGGAATTAACATGTATCAACATCACATAATTTTAAAAATAGCAAACACAATAAGCTCAGAAACAGCTATGGATTTCCGAGGCATAGTTAAACGCTTTGGGCCAGACAGTATTGTATTTGCATACAATTATGCTGACAAGGAAGTAGCAATGGAATATGGATTAGCAGAAGGCGAAGAATTTCCACACTGTTATACAGTTCCACTTTTAAGAGATTTAACTCAGCAAGAAGCAGCCATTATAGTTGCGGCATGGGATTATAAGTTTGTTCCCGATTTTGATATTGAAATTTCTAACCAATACCAAATAGCATCAGACTATGAAATAGATATTGACGAGACTATTAAAGAACAAGCAACATTAGATTTAAACAAATGGCATCACAATAGATGGCGTGACGAAATGATGTCAGAAGGTTGGCATTATGGACTAAGGTTTAGTGAATCTAATAAATCACATCCTGCTCTAAGAGACTGGGATTCATTACCAGAGAGTCATAGACGAAGCCCGTTATTTGACAATAAAGAAATATTTGAGTGGCTACGTAAAAACGGCGTAGCGTAAGTGCAACAATGGCCACTAGTGTTGTTAACAGACAACCACGAAGTCAAAGTAACCCAAACACATGATATACTTGAAGTAAACGAAGCACGTTTTAAAAACTGGCATTGTGAATACTTTAGTCATTCAATGTCGTTGCAAAGCCAAACAGGCGTTCATAAGTATGCATCATGCGGAAACAATGATACAACATGTCAAATGGATATGTGTCCTTGTCCTACTGATATTCATATACCAAAAGGAATTAATACTGAGAGCATAGCATTGCTTAGACAGCATATAGATGCATTAACAGAATATCCAACAGACCCTTGGCGTGATTTAAGTGATGGTAAGATAATAGCAGTGGGGCATATTGATATGCTTAAAAACAAATTCTTTGTTGTTGATTGGAACATATTATTAAGATGTAATTTTGATTGTTCATATTGTTCAACATTTGTACATGACGCTACTTCTCCTTATCCTTCAATAGAAACAATTAGAGAACATTACAATAGCATAGACTTTCCAAAAGGTAAAACAGTTCATCACATACTACAAGGTGGTGAGCCAGTATTGCACCCAAACATTTTTGAGATTGCAGAGATGTGCAGAGAACGTGGCACAGTAGAATTACTTACAAATGGAACTGCCAACGTACCTAAGTATGAAAAGTTCTTAGATATGGGATGTAGTATAAACATAAGTTTGCATCACGAATACATTACTGAAAAAATGATGGATAAATTTATAAAAATGGCAGAACTTAACAAAGGCCGTATTGTATTAAAGTATTTTAATGTATTCGATGAAAAACGCTTTATGCCTCATTTAATCAAACTAGACGAGTTCCCACATGTAGGACTTGTAAAAAACAAACGTCTTGTAAGTCGATTCCAAGGCGATGTAAGAAAGAAATCTTTTATTACTTAGAAGGTTGACATAAGCAAGAACTCTTGTTATAATACATACAGTAACTAAAACTATCTAAGAGAAACTATATGAGTATTATTAAAACGCAGGACAATCCATTTAACACAAACGGTTTTAACGGAACATGGGCTATTCGCACACATGACTTAATTCCTGAAGCAGTACTTAACTATCTTAACGAACTATTTCCTACTGATAAAGCCGGAACATTCCGTTTAGACCGTATTGATATTTCAGAAATTAATCAAGCGTTAAACGATATCTGGGCCGGACCAAACTCTTTACCTATCCTTGAAGAAGCACGTTTAGCAAGTGTTGCCAAGCGACATGAAGTAGATGAGCCTGTAAAGTCAACAGCCGTAACAGGAGGTTAACTTTTCGGTTGACATAAGCAAGAACTCTTGTTATAATATAGACAACAAATAACCAGTAGGTAATAGATATGCTAGGAAAAGTAGGATTTGCATGTAAGTATTTACATCCAGACCAAACACAAAAAAAGAAACTCCTTGAAGAAATTCAGCGTCCTTTAACTGAAAAAAGTACAACTATTCGTTGGCTTAATAATCAGCCTAAAGATGAAGCATGTCAACGCCTTTGGGATATTATGGTACATAATACACAAGCAGTTTATAACCTTGTAGAATATGTAGGTAGCTTACCAGAGCATCAACGTATGGTACGGTTGGGCAGCAATCAGCTTCCAGCCGCAACACATCCAGACTGGAAATGGTATTGGAAACAACCAGACGTAGTTGCTTATGCGGCTAAATATTATGGACGTGCAGGAGACCTTGCACGTAAGTTGGGTGTACGTTTAAGTATGCATCCAGGACAGTTTGTTGTGTTAGCAAGTGACACACCAGAAATTGTTGAACGCAGTATAGAGGAGTTTGAATATCATGCGGATATCATCAGGTACATGGGCTACGGTCAGAAGTGGCAAGACTTCAAGTGTAACGTCCACATCTCAGGACGCCAAGGTCCAGCCGGTATCAAAAGTGCTCTTAAACGATTGTCTAGAGAAGCACGAAACTGTATCACTATTGAAAACGACGAAAACAAATGGGGTATCGATTCTAGCTTAGAGTTAGAAAAAGATTTAGCATTAGTTCTAGATATACATCACCATTGGTGTCGTGAATCAGAATACATTAGTCCAACAGATGATCGTGTTAAGCGAGTAATTGACAGTTGGCGTGGTGTTCGTCCAACAATGCATTACAGTGTTAGCAGGCAACCATATATTATTGACCATGCAACAGATGTACTGCCGGACTTTAATGCACTAATTGATCGAGGCTACAAAAAAGCAAAACTACGAGCACACAGTGATACTATGTGGAACAGTGCAGTAAATGAATGGGCTGGCTCCTTTCGTAATGAATTTGACATTATGGTAGAAGCAAAAAGTAAAAACTTAGCAAGTATTCCTTTCGAGGAAGCAACAAGAGGAACGGCATGAAGTCAACAATCATACAATTTTTTAAAGACAGTTATCTAAAAGACAAACCCGCATTTTATGCTGAAATAGTAGAAGCCGCAGTTCTTATATGTGCAAGTGCGTTTCTTAGCTTTACAATTATTGCTACAGCAGAGTCAAATCCATATGCAAGGGTGTTTATTCCATTATATCTTGTGGGTAGTTTATTAGCAGTATTCAGCACATACAGGCGTAGAAGCAGTGCAGTTGTGTTGTGTGTATGGTTTACATTTATGAATGGGTGGGCATTTACACAATTGTTTATTCTTTAATATGTTTTAGATAAATATATACAACAGGAGTAAACCAAATGAGATTATTTAATTTAGTAGAAGAATCAAACCAACCAGAAGCCGGCGACATTATTGGCTTTGAGTTTGGTGACATCCTCATCGAATCACGTGTTGTTGAACACTTAGATGACGGCATTGTATTGGAACTTAATGAAGAAGGTCAAGAATACCTTACTGAATTGCTACCACTTATACCCGTAGCAATATGGGCAGGCGGAGCAGCATGGACTGCATACGATACATGGAAAGCTAAAAAGCAATATGATGCAGGCGAAATTACAGGCGCTGAATTTGCAACAAGAGTAGGAACTGATGCCGCAATTGGCATAGCAGGTGGCGTAGTAGCCAAAGGTGCTCTTAAAGGTGCAAAGTTTGCATGGAAAGCAGGCAAGAAGATATTTGCTAAAGGTGCAGATGATGCAGTTGACGCAACTACAGATGCCGCTAAAGCATTAGCTAAAAAAGCCGAAGTACCTAAAGTAGATCTCACAGCTAAAATTAAAACTGATGCACCCGTTAAGGTTACAACACCTAAAGTAGATGCTAAAGTTGTTACACCTAAAGTAGATGTTCCTAAAGTAGATACTAAAGCCGTTACACCTAAGGTTACAACACCTAAAGTAGATACTAAAGTTGTTACTCCTAAAGTGGATGTTCCTAAAGTAGATGCTAAAGTTGTTACACCTAAAGTTGATACTAAGGTAACCAAACTTAAGACAAAAGTATCTAAGCCTAGA